>Ga0233363_1000001_pt1 | contig 216116 bp, 179 predicted proteins | sample ElkDunMinimDraft_18_FD_191534 | JGI IMG/M metagenome (GOLD analysis project Ga0233363, IMG submission 191534) | Fecal eukaryotic communites from dung pellets of Tule Elk in California, USA - Elk Dung C16 | ecosystem: Host-associated > Mammals > Digestive system > Large intestine > Fecal... | reverse complement strand
GGTTGGTGCCCGACCCGACGGCGACGACCTTGCCCGCGATGTCCTCCCGCTGCGTGATCGTCGTGATGTCGGAGTCGGCGCGCACGAGCCAGCCGAGCTCGTCGTTGCGGTACGTCGAGAAGTCGATTGTCTCCTTGCGCTCCTCGGTCACGGTGACGTTGGCGATCACGGCGTCGACGTCGCCCGACCCGAGGGCGAGCGGCCAGTCGGCCCACGCCTTGACCTCCAGGCGCAGCTCCTTGCCGAGCGCGTCGGCGACGAGCTGCGCGATGTCGGTCTCGCTGCCGATCGGGGTCTCGTCGTCGTCGGCGAGGAAGCCGAGCGGCGGCGCCGAGCCGGCGGAGACCGCGACGACGATCTCGTCCTCGTCCTTCCAGGAGTCCGGGAGCAGGGCGATCGCCTCGGCCGACTCGGTCGTGCGGACGCGGTCCTGGTCGGGGCTCGTGCTCACGTCGAGGGCGTCCGACACGGAGGTCGGCGCCTCCTCGGCGGCGGTGCCCTCCGCGGCGGCCGGGGCCTCGGTGGTCACGCCGGCGCACGCCGTGAGCGCCAGCAGGGGCACGACGGCGAGGAGGGCGAGCGCGCGGGAGGCGCGAGGGCGGGAGGTCGTCGCGGTCACGGGGTGTCCTGTCTCTCGGGGTGGGAGCGTCGGGCGACGCGGGGAGTGCGGTGCGAGGACGGCCCGGGGGCCGGTCACGGCCGTGCGACGGGCAGGGCCTGGCGGGGCGGGGCGGGGCGGCACGAGTCAGAGGACCTTCTCGAGGAAGGCCCGGGTGCGGTCCTGGCGCGGGTGGTCGAGCACCTCGGTGGGCGTGCCCTGCTCGACGACGACCCCGTCGTCCATGAAGACGACGGTGTCCGCGACCTCCCGCGCGAACGCGATCTCGTGCGTGACGACGACGAGCGTGGTGCCGGTGCTCGCGACGTCCTTGATGACCTCGAGCACCTCCCCGACGAGCTCGGGGTCCAGGGCCGACGTCGGCTCGTCGAACAGCAGCACCTTGGGCCGCAGCGCGAGCGCGCGGGCGATGGCGACGCGCTGCTGCTGCCCGCCGGAGAGCTGGCGCGGGCGGGCGTCGGCCTTGTCCGCGAGCCCGACGCGCTCGAGCAGCGCGCGGGCCTCCGGCTCGACGTCCTCGCGCCGGCGACGCTGCGCCGAGACCGGTGCCTCGACGACGTTCTCCAGCGCGGTGAGGTGCGGGAACAGGTTGAAGCCCTGGAACACGAACCCGATCTGGGTGCGCTGGGCGAGGATCTCGCGCTCCTTGAGCTCGCGCAGCGTGCTCCCCTTGCGGCGGTACCCGATGAGCGCGCCGTCGAGCGAGACGAAGCCCTGGTCGACCTTCTCGAGGTGGTTGATCGCACGCAGCAGCGTCGACTTGCCCGAGCCCGACGGGCCGAGCACGACCGTCACCGACCCGGGCGGCACGGTGAGCGACACGTCGCGCAGCACCTCGAGCGTGCCGAAGCTCTTGCGCACGCCGTGGATCTCGACGAGGCCGGCGGTCGCGCGACGGGCCGGGCGGGCGGCGTGCGCGCTGGTGTCATGCGCGGTGGTGTCGTGCGTGGTGCTGTCGTGCGTGGTGGCGGAGACGGCGGTGCTCATGCGGGACCTCCCGAGGTGCGAGCGGTGCGCGTCAGCACGCCCACCCGGGCGCGGGCCGCGTACGCGGGCGGGACGGCGTCGGGCACGGGACGCCCGGAGAGCCGCGACGCCCAGACCAGGACGGTCCACCGCGTCTTCTGCAGCGGCGTCGGTGGCAGCGTGCGCACGGCGCCCTTCGCGTAGTGGCGCTCGACGTAGTACTGCACGACCGTGATGAGCGTGGTCAGCACGAGGTACCAGATCGAGGCGACGACGAGCAGCGGCACGACCCGGCCGTTGCGCCCGTAGATGACGCTCACGATGTAGAACAGCTCGCCGTACGCGAGGACGTAGACGATCGACGTGCCCTTGAGCAGCCCGATCACCTCGTTGACGGCCGTCGGGACGATGGAGCGCATCGCCTGCGGCAGGATGATGCGGCTCACCTGGCGCCGCCGGGGGATGCCGAGCGACGCGGCGGCCTCCTGCTGCCCCTGGTCGACGGAGAGGATGCCGGCGCGCACGATCTCCGCGGAGTACGCGGCCTGGGACAGCCCGAGGCCGAGGATCGCGGCCCAGAACTTGTCGACCACGGACAGCGTGTCGAAGTACAGGAGCTCGGGACCGAACGGGATCCCGAGGCTCAGGTACGGGTAGAGGTACGCGAGGTTGTACCAGAGCAGGAGCTGCAGCAGCAGCGGCACGGACCGGAACACCCACGTGTACGTCCACGACACCGACCGCAGGAGCGGCGAGCGCGACAGCCGCATGAGCGCGAGCACGGTGCCGAGCGCGAACCCGACGACCGACGCGACGAGCGTGAGCCGGACCGTCGCCCACGCGCCCTGCAGGACGGAGGGCCACGTGAGGTACGTCGCGACGACGTCCCACTCCCAGCGGTCGTTCGTCACGAGCGAGCTGACGACCATGGCGAGCAGCACCGCGACGCCGGCCGTCGCGACCCAGCGGCCCGGGTGGCGGGCAGGGACGATGCGCAGGCTCTCGAGCGGCAGCGCGTCCTCCCCGCGGGGCGGGTCGGCAGGCGGGTCGGCGGGGTGCCGGCCCGGCGGCGGCACGAGCTGACGCGACTCGTCCTGCGGGAGCGACAGGGTGCTCACGGCACGACCTCCAACCACTTCTCGAAGGCGAGCGGGCCGATCTCCTCCGGATCGGTCCCGGTGTCGAACAAGGGCGCGTACCCCGTCGCGAGGTAGAGACCGGCCGCCTCGGGCTGGCGCGGTCCCGTCGTCAGGTAGAGACGCCGGTACCCGCGCTCGACGGCGCGACGCTCGAGCTCGGCGAGCACGACGCGGGCGAGCCCGCGCCGGCGGTGCGTCGAGCGGGTCCAGATGCGCTTGAGCTCGGCGGTGCGCACGGCGGGCGTCCCGTCCCTGCGGCGCGTCCCCGGTCGCGCGAGGCGCGCGGGGTCGCCCAGCTCGGGCTCGGTGCGACGGCGGAACGCGCCGCCCGCGACCGTCGCGCCGTCGTCGAGCACGACGACGAGCCCGCCGTGCGGCGGTGCGAAGTCCTGCGCCGGGTAGTGCTCCATCTCCTCGCGCAGCTGCTCGGCCGTCAGCACACGCCGGTACCGCGTCCAGTACTCGCGGGACAGCTCGTCGAGCAGCGGTCGCACGAGCGGGTCGCCCAGGGCGACCGAGCGGACCTCGTGCGTCCCGGTCGGCGTCGGGCGCGCGGTGAGCGCGGTCATCGGGGGCCCGCGTGGTTCGACGCTGCGCGGTCGGTCACAGCGCCCGTGGCGGTCGACGTGCTCTGGCTCATGGGTCCTCCGAGGTCGGTGCGGTCGAGGTGTTCGGACAGGCGTGCGGGTCAGCCGACGAGCTCGGCGGCGGGCTCGTCGCCGCCGACGCGCGTCGTGGATCCGGGCCGGGCGAGGCCGAGGTGCTCGCGCAGGGTCGTGCCCTCGTACTCGGTGCGGAACGACCCGCGTTCCTGCAGGAGCGGGACGACGCGGTCGAAGACGTCGTCGAGGCCGCCCGGCGTGAGGTGCGGGACGAGGATGAAGCCGTCCGACGCGTCCTCCTGGACGTGCCGGTCGATGTCGTCCGCGACCTGCTCCGGCGTGCCGACGAAGCTCCCCCGCGAGGTGACCTGGACGACCAGCTCCCGGATCGACCACCCGTTCGCCGCGGCCTGCTCGCGCCACGCGGCGGCGACCGCCGCGGGGTCCTTCGCGTGACGCACGCGGCCGCGCGTGATCGACAGGTTCCCGGGGTCGGGGTCGACGTCGGGCAGCGGCCCCTCGGGGTCGTACGCCTCGAGGTCGCGCCCCCAGACCTGCTCGAGGAACGCGATCGCCGTCGGGCCCGAGACCTGCTGCAGCCGGATCTCGCGGGCACGCTCCTCCGCCTCGGCAGGCGTGTCCCCGAGCACGACGACGGTCGCGGGCAGGATCTTCAACGCGTCGCGGGCGCGCCCGTGGGCCGCGAGGCGGCCCTTGACGTCCTCGTAGAACGCGCGGCCGGCCTCGAACGTGGAGTGCGCGGAGAAGACGACGTCCGCGGTCGCCGCGGCGAAGTCGCGCCCGTCGGCGGAGTCGCCCGCCTGGAACAGGACGGGGTGGCCCTGCGGGCCCCGCGGCGTCTCGAACATCCCGACGACGTCCGCGTACCTCCCGTGGTGGGCGACCGGGCAGACCGAGCCCGGCCGCAGGAACGTGCCCGTGGCCGGGTCGGCCAGGACCGCGTCGTCGTCCCACGAGTCCCACAGGGCGCGTGCGACCTCCACGACCTCCGCCGCCCGCGCGTACCGCTCCGGGTACGGCAGGTAGCCGCCGCGCCGGAAGTTCGCGCCGGTGAACGCGTCGGGGCTCGTGACGAGGTTCCACGCGGCGCGCCCTCCGGAGAGCAGGTCGAGCGTCGCGAACTGCTTCGCGAGCTCCCACGGCTCGTTGAAGGTCGTGTTGATGGTCCCCGCGAGCCCGAGGCGGTCCGTGACCGCGGCGAGCGCCGCGAGCACGGGCAGCGTGTCGGGCCGGCCGACGACGTCGAGGTCGTGGATGCGGCCCTTGTGCTCGCGCAGGCGCAGCCCTTCGGCGAGGAAGAAGAAGTCGAGCCGGGCCTCCTCGGCGCGGCGCGCGAGGTGCTCGAACGAGGTGAAGTCGATCTGGCTGCCCGACCGCGGGTCGCTCCACACCGTCGTGCTGTTGACGCCCGGGAAGTGGGCGCCCAGGTGGATCTGCTTGCGGGGGCGGGGGCGCGGGTGCGAGGTGCTCACGTCGTGGCTCCGTCCGGCTCAGGCGATCGCCGCGTAGCGGTTCGCGGGGTGCGGGAGGCCGAGGGTGTCGCGCAGCGTGGTCCCCGGGTACTGCGCGCGGAACAGGCCCGCGCCCTGGAGCAGGGGCACGACGCCGTCGACGATCGCGTCGAGGTCCGTGCTCAGCGACGACGGGCGCAGGAGGAAGCCGTCGGCCGCGCCGGCGTGCGCCCACTCCTCGACCGTGACCGCGAGGTCGCGCGCCGTGCCGACGTGCGTGAGCGAGTCGGTGTCCCACGACACGCCCTCGAGGTCCTCGAGCAGGTCGAGGCGGGCCTGGGCGCTCGCGCGGGTGTCTCCCACGACGACGTACGCGTCCACGAGGACGCGCAGGTCGTCGGGGTCGCGCCCGGCGTCCGCCGCGGCGTCGCGCACGCGCGCCCGCAGGGCCGCGGCCTCGTCGCGCGTCGCGGCGCGCACCCGGACGACGTCGGCCCGGCGGGCGGCGAGGTCGAGCGAGGCGGGGGTGCCGGCCCGCACGACGACGGGCGGCTGGCCCTGCGGGGGCCGCGGCGTGATGGACGGTCCCTTGACCGCGAACCGGACGCCCTCGTGGTCGACGTGGTGGAGCTTCTCGCGGTCCACGAAACGGCCCGTCGCGACGTCGCGGATCTCCGCGTCGTCCTCCCACGAGTCCCACAGGCGCGTGACGACCTCGACCGCCTCGTCGGCCTCCGCGACGGCGTCGGGCTCGTCCTGCACGCCCTTGCGGCCGAACGCCGCGGCCTCGGCGGGCGTCGTCGACCACCCGACCTGCCACCCGGCGCGTCCCCTGCTCACGTGGTCGATCGTCGCGATCGCCTTGGAGACGTGGAACGGCTCGGTGTGCGTCGTCGTCACGGTGGGGACGAGGCCGATGCCCGCGCTGCGCGGGGCGAGCCGTGACGCGACGAGCGCGGCGTCGAGACGGCCCCGCACGGACCCGTCCCGCCCCGGCCGGAGCGTGAACCCGTCGTCGAGGGTGACGAGGTCGAGCAGGCCGCGCTGCGCGGTGGCGACGAGCTCGACGAGGCGCTGGGCGTCGAAGAGCCGCTGCGCCTGGGAGCCGGCGGTCCGCCAGGCGGCGGGGTGCGCCCCGGCGTCGGTGAGGTCGACGCCGAGGTGCAGGGAGCGGGAGGAGCGGGGGTCGGACATCGCAAGGATCCGTTTCTCAGGGGAGCGCCGACCGCGCGCTCGAGGGCGCGACGGGGTGCCGGAGGTGGGCGGGGGCGTCCCGCCGCGCGGCGGCGGGACGTGGCCGGGCAGGGCCGGAGCGGTGGGCCCGGGGTCGAGCGTGCGCCGGGCCGGCGCGGCGTCAGGACCGGGTGGGCGCTAGCGACAACAGGCGACGCGCGCGAGGCCGGGGGCCCCGAGGGCGTGGGCGACGGCAACGCCCACGGGCGGACAGGGGCACGTCGACACGAGCGGTGCGGTCACCGCGGTGCTCGACTCTCGCCGGTCCATCGTCCGTCTCCTTCGTGCCCGTCGCCGGGCTCCGCGTCGTTGCCCCCTGCCTCGCGCGAGGTGCGCGCGGCACGGGACCAGGTCCTCACCCGGGGCACCCCGCCGCGCGGGAGGGTTGCCGTCCGACGAGCCGGGGCTTGACGTCGGAGCTCATGACCGTGTCGTGTCGCCGAGGTCGAGAACCTCGGTGCGCCGGAACCTACGAGGGCGCACCAGGGGTGTCAACGCCACGACGGGACGTTCCCACATACTGGACTGATCCAGTCAACTTTCGCCGTCTCGCGGGCACGTTTGCACTCAGTGCATCGATGCATCTAGTGTCACGAGGTGCTTCCCACCGCCCCTGCCGAGCCCACGGCCGACCGTCGCGCCGCGCTCCGTGCACGCCACCGCCGCGCGATCGTGGACGCTGCGGCGACGCTCATGGAGGAGAAGGGCGGCGACCGCTTCACGGTCGACGAGCTCGCGGCCCGTGCGGACGTCGCGCGGCGCACGATCTTCAACCACTTCGCGTCCCTCGACGACGTCGTGGTCGAGGTGTGCGAGGACGTGCTCGGGGCCGTCGTCGACCGCCTCGGTGCGAGCGCCGCGGCCCCCGACGACGGCACGCCACCTGTTCCCGGCACGCCGCTCGACGACCTCACCGCGGCCCTGCAGGGCACGGAGCTCGTCGGGCCGATGACGTACCTCACGCGCGCCCTCGGTGGGACCGCGACCGAGCCGACCCCGCGCGTGACGACCATGGTCGTGCGCGCCGTCACGCACCTCGCCGGGCGGCTCGTCGCGGAGACGACCCGCCGTCACCCCGACGTCGACCCGCTCGAGATCGAGATGCTCGTCGGCGCGCTCATGGCCGGGGTCCTGGTCATCCAGCGGCGCTGGTGGGAGGTCACCGGCGCCGCCGACGACGACGCGTCGCGCCGCGTGTGGGCGGAGCTCCTCGACCGCCTCGTCAGGCGCACGCGCGCCGGCTACGCCACCACCGCCTGACCTTCCCGCGGCCACGCACGGCCGCTCCTGCCCGGACCTCCCACCGAAGGACCCTCATGGCTGAACTCCTCTACCGCCTCGGCCGCGCCTCGGCGCGCCGGGCGCGGACCGTCCTCGCCGCGTGGCTCGCGGTGCTCGTGCTCGCCGGGGCAGCGTTCGCCGCGTTCGGCGGGACGCTGGCCACGAGCTTCTCCATCCCCGGCACCCCGACCGCGGAGGTGACGGACCGCCTGCAGACCTCGCTGCCCGAGGCGTCGGGCGGGACCGGGACGATCGTCTTCACGACCGAGGACGGCGCGGCCTTCACCGCGGACCAGCAGGCGGAGATCGCGGACCGGGTCGCGACGGCGGGCGAGGTCGACGGCGTCGAGGACGTCATCGACCCGTTCGCCACGCAGGCCGACCTCGCCGCCCAGGCCGACCAGGTCGAGGCCGGACGGACCCAGATCGCCGACGGGCGCGCGCAGATCGAGGCCGGCCGTGCGCAGCTCGCGGCCGGCCAGGCGCAGGTCGAGGACGCCCGGGCGCAGCTCGACGCCGGCCAGTCGCAGCTCGACGAGGCCCGCGCGCAGGCCGAGGCCGCAGGTCTCCTCGCGCAGGCCGCACCGCAGCTCGACGCCCAGCAGGCGCAGATCGACGCGGGCCGAGCGGCGCTCGACACCCAGGCGACCGCGCTGGAGAAGCAGGTCGCCGCGCTCGAGGACCAGAGCACAGCCCTCGAGGAGCAGGCGGCGCAGCTCGAGCTGGGCGCGCCGCTGCTCGAGATGGCGTCCGGCATCCGCCTGGTGTCCGAGGACGGCAGCGCCGCGGTCGCGAGCGTCTCGTTCACCGAGCCGAACATGAGCATCGACCCGCAGACCCAGGACGACCTCGTCGCGGTCTTCACCGACGCGCCCGTCGACGGCGTGCTGACCGACTTCTCGTCCGACATCACCCAGGGCGTGCCTCAGGTCTTCGGGGTCGGTGAGGCGATCGGGCTCGTCGTCGCGGCGGTCGTGCTCGTCGTCATGCTGGGCACGTTCGTCGGCGCCGGGCTGCCGATCCTCACCGCGCTCATCGGTGTGGGCATCGGTGCCCTCGGGGCGATGTCGCTGTCCGGCGTCCTGGAGATGTCGTCGGTGACGCCCGTCCTCGGTCTCATGCTCGGGCTCGCCGTCGGGATCGACTACTCGCTGTTCATCGTCAACCGGCACCGCCGCCAGCTCAAGCAGGGCGACGACGTCCACGAGTCGATCGCCCTCGCGAACGGCACGTCGGGCAACGCCGTGGTGTTCGCCGGCACGACGGTCCTCATCGCGCTGCTCGCGCTCAACGTCACCGGCATCCCGTTCCTCGGGCTCATGGGCACGGTCGGCGCGCTGTGCGTGGCGATCGCCGTGCTCATCGCGGTCACGCTCACCCCGGCCCTCCTGGGCATGCTCGGGACCCGGATCCTCAGCAGGCGTGAGCGCGCCCGCCTCTCCGGGCCGAGCGACGCCGAGGGCGCGACGGGCGCCACGCCCGACGGCGCGTCGTCGGGCACCACCGCCGCGACCCCGGCCGCGAAGCCCCTGCGCCCGACGACGACCCTGCGCGCCGTGGGCACGGCGCTGGTGAGCGTGGTCGCGCTCGGCGTCGTCGCCGTGCCGGCGCTCGACCTGCGCACCAACCTCCCCGACGGGTCGTCCGAGGCGCACGACTCCACGCAGTACCGCGCGTACTCGACCGTCGCGGAGCAGTTCGGCGAGGGCACCAACGGCCCGCTCCTCGTCGTCGCCGACCTCCCGGGCGAGCCCACGGAGACCGAGCTGCTCGAGTACCAGGTCCGCGTGGCCGAGGAGCTGTTCGCGCAGGACGACGTCGTCGCCGTCGCGCCGATCGGGTCGTCGCAGGACCGCACGGTCACGGCGTTCCAGGTGGTCCCCGCCGAGGGCCCGACGAGCGAGTCCACCGCGCAGCTCGTCCACGACCTGCGTGCCCTCGAGCCGCTCGACGGCACGGTGACGATCGGCGTGGCCGGCTCGGCCAGCGGCAACATCGACATCTCCGACAAGCTCGCGCAGGCGCTGCCCGTCTACCTCGCGGTCGTCGTCGGACTCTCGCTGATCATCCTGGTCCTCGTCTTCCGGTCGGTCTTCGTGCCGGTCGTCGCGACTCTCGGGTTCATCCTGTCCTACTTCGCCGCGCTCGGCGGGGTTGTCGCGATCTACCAGTGGGGCTGGCTCGCTGGGGTGTTCGGCGTCGAGACGCCAGGCCCGATCCTCAACTTCCTGCCCACGATCCTGGTCGGCATCCTGTTCGGCCTCGCGATGGACTACCAGCTGTTCCTCGGGTCGGGGATGCGCGAGGCGTACGCGCACGGGGCCCCGGCGCGCGTCGCGATCGCGCAGGGTCTGCGCGCGGGCCGGTCGGTCGTGACGGCGGCCGCGATCATCATGATCTCGGTGTTCGGCGGGTTCGTCTTCTCGCACAGCGCGATGATCCGGCCCATCGGGTTCGCGCTCGCGTTCGGCGTGCTCGTCGACGCGTTCGTCGTGCGGATGCTGCTCGTCCCGGCGCTCATGCACCTCGCGGGCGACAAGGCCTGGTGGCTCCCGCGCTGGCTCGACCGCGTGCTGCCCGACGTCGACGTCGAGGGCGCCGCCCTCGAGCGCCGGCACCCGCACGAGCACGAAGCCCTCGCCGAGGGTGCCGTGCCGGACGAGGCCGCCGCGGGCCCCGACGAGGCCGAGCCAGCGCCCGCGCGCGGCTGACCGCCCACCCGCGGTGCCGATCCCGGGGTTACCGGTCAGCGCTCGTCCTCGCTGACACGCAAACCCGGGTTCGGCGTCAGGGGCGGGGCACGTGGACCGTCGCGACGATCGCGCGGTGGTCGCTGCCCGGCAGGTGCAGGGAGCCGACGTCGGTCACGACGTTCTCCCGGTCCGTCACCACGTGGTCGAGGCTCAGGACCGGCGGCACCCTGCCCGGCTGCGGCGACCACGACAGGTCGAGCCCACCGCCGGACGCGCGCGAGGCGTCGTGGAACCGGTCGCCCAGCAACCGTCGGAACGTCGCGTGGTCGTGGGTCGCGTTGAAGTCCCCGACCAGCACCTGAGGGAGCGGATCCGCCTCCGCCCGCTCGGCCAGCGCGGCCGTCTCCTCGCCCCAGACCCGCACGTACTCCGGGATCGGCGGGATGGGGTGCACGGCCGTGACCCGGACCGGCACGCCGTCGACCTCGACCGTCGCGGCGGGCATGGCGTCGTTCGAGAACGGCTCGGTGTCGACGTCCCGGAGCGGCAGCGCGCTCCACAGCCCGCTGCCCAGCGCCCCGGACCCGACCTTCGCGTCCACGGCGTACGGGAGCACGTCCTCGACCCCCGCCGCGACGAGCCGCTCGCGCAGGTCCTTCGTCAGCTCCACCACCGCGAGCACCTGCACGTCCTGGTCGCGCACGAGGTCGACCAGCGCGTCCGCGTCCGCCGACCCGAGCCACGCGTTGGCGCCCATCACGCGCAGCGACGCCGCGTCGTCGGGCGCGGCCGGGCCAGGGACGAACGCCGGCACGAGCCACACGGCCTGCGCGACGACGCACACGGCGAGCAGCGCCGCGAGGACCCACCGTCGCGCGACGAGCGTGAGCACCAGCCCGACGACGGCCCCGACGGCGACGAACGGCGTGAACCCGACGACCTGCGCGAGCGGCGTCACGGCGTCGTACGGGACGGCGCGCACGAGCGTCAGCGCGACGGCGACGACGGTCCCCGCCGCGAGGAGGACCGTGAGCAGCGGGCCGCCCGCGCGCCGTCGGGTCGTGACGCGCGCGGGCGGGTCGGTCGTGGACGCCGAGCTCATGCCGGGACTCTCGCAGCGCCGGAGCCACCACCGCGACCCGCCGCACCACCTCGCCCGCAGACCTCCACCACACCCGCCCACCCGCCAGACACGCTGCGGGCACGACGACGCCCCGGTCACGTGCGGGGTGGCCGGGGCGTCGGTGGACCGGGTGTCAGCCGAAGATCGCCGGCAGGGTGGCGCGGAAGGCCGCGTCCGCCTCGCTGAGCGCGACGGTGAACAGGCCTGCGACCTCGAGCGCCTCGCCCGACTCGGCGACGGCGCCAGGCTCCGTGCCCGTCTCGCCGATCTTCAGGACGGGGACGCCGCGCGCGACGCACGCGTCGACGAGCTTGGACTCCTCCCCGCGAGGCACGGCGACGAGCGCGCGGGCCGTGGACTCGGAGAAGAGCGCCTCGAACGGGGTGACGCCGTCGCGCTCGGTCAGCGCGTCGAGCGACACGGTGGCGCCGACGCCGAAGCGCAGCGACGCCTCGAGCAGACCCTGCGCGAGCCCGCCCTCGGACAGGTCGTGCGCGGCGGACACGAGGTCGTCGCGGCTCGCGTTGACGAGCACGCCGGCGAGCGCCTTCTCCGCCGCGAGGTCGACGCGGGGCGGCACGCCGCCGAGGTGACCGTGCTCGACGTCGGCCCACGCCGACCCGTCGAGCTCGGCGCGCGTCGTGCCGAGCAGGTAGATGCTCTCGCCGGTCTCGCGCCAGCCCGACGGCGTGGCGTGCGCGACGTCGTCGAGCACGCCGAGGACGCCCACGACCGGGGTCGGGTGGATGGACGAGTCGATCTGACCGGGCTCGCCGGTGCCGTTGTAGAGCGAGACGTTGCCACCGGTGACCGGGACGCCGAGCTCGCGGCACGCGTCCGCGAGGCCCTCGATCGCCTCGACCAGCTGCCACATCGAGTCGGGGTCCTCGGGCGAGCCGAAGTTGAGGCAGTCGGTCACCGCGAGCGGGCGGGCGCCCGTCGTCGCGACGTTGCGGTACGCCTCGGCGAGCGCGAGCTGGGCGCCCGTGCGCGGGTCGAGCTTGGCGTAGCGGCCGTTCGCGTCGGTCGCGAGCGCGACGCCGAGGCCCGTGGACTCGTCGACGCGCACGACGCCCGAGTCGTCGGGCTGCGCGAGCGCGGTGTTGCCCTGGACGAACCGGTCGTACTGGTTCGTCACCCACTCCTTCGAGGCGAGGTTCGGCGACGCGAGGAGGCGCAGCGCGGTGGCGCGCAGGTCGTCGCCGCTCTCCGGGCGGGCGAGGTCCGCGGCGGTGCGGGCGTTGAGCCCGTCCTGCCACGACGGTCGCGCGTACGGGCGGTGGTACACCGGGCCCTCGTGGGCGACCGTGCGGGGGTCGACGTCGACGATCCGCTCGCCGTGGTGGTCGATCGTCAGGCGACCCGAGTCGTTGACCTCGCCGATCACGGCCGTCTCGACGTCCCACTTGCCGGTGATGGCGAGGAACGCGTCGAGCTTGTCCGGCGCGACGACGGCCATCATGCGCTCCTGCGACTCCGACATGAGGATCTCGCCCGCGTTGAGCGTCGGGTCGCGCAGGAGGACGTCGTCGAGCCAGACGTGCATGCCGCCGTCGCCGTTCGACGCGAGCTCGCTCGTCGCGCACGAGATGCCTGCTGCACCGAGGTCCTGGATGCCCTCGACGACCTTCGCCGCGTAGAGCTCGAGGCAGCACTCGATGAGGACCTTCTCCATGAAGGGGTCGCCCACCTGGACGCTCGGCCGCTTCGCGGGCACGCCGTCCTCGAACGTCTCGGACGCGAGGATCGAGGCGCCGCCGATGCCGTCGCCGCCGGTGCGGGCACCGAACAGGACGACCTTGTTGCCCACGCCGGAGGCGTTGGCGAGGTGGATGTCCTCGTGACGCAGCACGCCCAGGCACAGCGCGTTGACGAGCGGGTTGCCCTGGTACGAGGAGTCGAAGACGAGCTCTCCGCCGATGTTCGGCAGGCCGAGGGAGTTGCCGTAGCCTCCGACGCCGCTCACGACGCCGTGCACGACGCGCGCCGTGTCCGGGTGGTCGACCGCGCCGAAGCGCAGCTGGTCCATGACGGCGACCGGGCGCGCGCCCATCGAGATGATGTCGCGGACGATGCCGCCCACGCCCGTCGCGGCGCCCTGGTAGGGCTCGACGAACGACGGGTGGTTGTGCGACTCGACCTTGAACGTCACTGCCCAGCCGTCGCCGATGTCGACGACGCCGGCGTTCTCGCCGATGCCGACCAGCAGGTGCTTCTTCATCTCGTCCGTCGTGGCCGCGCCGAACTTCGACAGGTGCACCTTGGACGACTTGTAGGAGCAGTGCTCGGACCACATGACGGAGTACATCGCGAGCTCCGCGGCCGTGGGGCGGCGCCCCAGGATGTCGCGGATGCGCTGGTACTCGTCGGGCTTGAGGCCGAGCTCGGCGTACGGCTGGACCTCGTCCGGGGTGGCGGAGGCGTGCTCGACGGTGTCGAGCGTCGGTCGAGCGTCAGAGCGTGCAGAAGCCTGGGATGCGGGGGCGGTCATCGGTTCCCTCGGGTGGGCGCTGAAGCGGGGAGCGCACGACGGCGCGCGGCCAGTCTACCGGCGTCGCGCCGGACGTCGGGGTGCCGTCCGGCGTGCGGTTCGCCGACCCGTCACGCCGTACGGCCCGGAGCGTCAGGCGACGAGGCCGAGGACGACCCCGCCGACGCCGAGGAGCGGCGGGACGAGCTGCACCAGCGCCGCGCGCGCCTTCGACGGCGACGACACGAGCAGCACGAGGCCCGCCGCGACCATCGACCCGGCACCGGCGAGGACGAGCGTGGCCCCCGCAGTCGTCCAGCCGGCCGCGTGCAGGACGATGCCGAGCGCGACGAGCACCGCGAGGAACAGGTTGTAGAAGCCCTGGTTGAACGCCAGCTCCTTGGTCGCCTCCGCCTCGGCGCGCGACGTGCCGAACGTCGCGCGCGTGCGGTCGCTCGTCCAGGTGAGCGACTCCATGACGAAGATGTAGACGTGGATCGCGGCGGCGACACCCGCGAGGACGAGCCCGGTGACCAGCATGCGCACACTCTCCCACCGCTGGGGCGGCCCCGCCGGGCGGGTACCAGCGAGGGAGTGCCGTCGTGTACTGTCGGAGCGACATACCGCGCGGTCGGTACGTCGCGACGACGACGTCGAGGAGAGGTGGACCAGGGATGGAGATCCTCGGTGCCGTGCTCGAACGGACGGGCGCCCCGCCGCCCTTCGCCGGGTCGCGCCCGCTGCGCGTGACGACGCTCGAGCTCGACCCGCCCGGGCCGGGCGAGCTCCTCGTGCGCATCGAGGCCGCGGGGCTGTGCCACTCCGACCTGTCCGTCGTGGACGGCAACCGCCCCCGGCCCGTGCCCATGCTGCTCGGCCACGAGGCAGCGGGCGTCGTCGAGCGGGCCGGCGACGGTGTCGACGACGTCCGGCCCGGGGACCGCGTCGTCATGACCTTCCTCCCCCGCTGCGGCGCGTGCCCCGAGTGCGCGACCGACGGACGCCTGCCGTGCCGCGCGGGCAGCGCCGCGAACGCCGCCGGGACGCTCGTCGGCGGTGCCCGCCGTCTGCACCGCGACGGCGTCCCGGTCCACCACCACCTCGGCGTCTCCGCGTTCGCGACGCACGCCGTCGTGAGCCGCACGTCCGTCGTCCCGGTGGACGGCGACGTCCCGCCCGACGTCGCGGCCCTGCTCGGCTGCGCGGTGCTCACCGGGGGCGGGGCCGTCGTCAACGCCGGGCGCCCCCGACCGGGCGAGCCGGTGCTCGTCGTCGGGCTGGGCGGCGTCGGCATGGCCGCGCTGCTCGTGGCGCGCGCGCTGGGGCACGAGGTGATCGGCGTCGACGCGGTCGAGGACAAGCTCGCCACGGCCCGTGCGCTCGGCGCGACCGCGGTGCACACGCCCGCGTCGCTGGCCGAGGCCGGGCTCCGGGCGCCCGTCGTCGTCGAGGCGGCGGGCAGCGCGCGCGCGTTCGAGACCGCGTTCGCCGCGACCGCGCCGGGCGGCACGACGGTCACCGTGGGCCTGCCCGCCCCCGACGCCCGGTCGTCGGTCTCCCCGCTCACGCTCACCGCGGAGGCGCGCACCGTCGTCGGGAGCTACCTCGGCTCGGCCGTGCCCGCGCGCGACATCCCGCGCTACGTGCAGCTCTGGCGCGACGGCGCGCTCCCCCTGGAGCGCCTCGTCTCCGCGCACGTGGCGCTCGACGACCTCTGCTCCGCCATGGACCGCCTGGCGACCGGCGCCGAGCTGCGCCAGCTCGTCCGGCCTCACGAAGGGACACCCTCATGACCGAACCCATTCCTCGCACCGCGATCGTCACCGGCGGCGCGCGCGGCATCGGTGCCGCGATCGCGCGGCGGCTCGCCCGCGACGGCCTGCGGGTCGCCGTGCTCGACCTGCGCGAGGACGACGCCGCCCTCGTGGCGAAGGAGATCTCCGCCACGGGCGGCGACGCGCTCGCGCTCGGCGCCGACGTCGCGGACGCCGACGCGGTCGAGGCCGCGGTCGCGCGCGTCGTCGACGGGCTCGGCGCCCCGACCGTGCTCGTGAACAACGCGGGCGTGCTGCGCGACAACCTGCTGTTCAAGATGTCCGACGACGACTTCGACACCGTGCTGCGCGTGCACCTGCGCGGGGCGTTCCTCATGGCGCGGGCCGTCCAGGCGCACCAGGTCGGGGCCGGCTGGGGGCGGGTCGTGAACCTGTCGAGCACGTCGGCGCTCGGCAACCGCGGCCAGGCGAACTACGCGGCCGCGAAGGCGGGCATGCAGGGGTTCACCAAGACGCTCGCCCTCGAGCTCGGCCCGTTCGGCGTCACGGCGAACGCGATCGCCCCGGGGTTCGTCGTCACCGACATGACGCGCGCGACGGCGGAGCGCCTCGGCGTCGCGTTCGACGACTTCGTCGAGGCCGCGGCGAGGGAGATCCCGGTGCGCCGGGCCGGGCAGCCGGAGGACATCGCCGCGCTCGCGTCGTTCCTGTGCTCCGAGGAGTCCGGGTTCGTCTCCGGCCAGGTCGTCTACGCGGCGGGAGGGCCGCGCGCATGAGCGCCACGGCGTCCGGCCCGACGGCGTCCCCGTCGACCTCCTCGACGGACACCGTGATCCGGGTCGCGTCCGTCGCCGACCTGCCGTCCGCCGTCGGGCGCTCGGCCACCTCCGAGCGGTGGGTCGTCGTCGACCAGGCGCGCATCGACGCGTTCGCGGACGTCACCGAGGACCACCAGTGGATCCACGTCGACCCCGAGCGCGCGGCGGCAGGCCCGTTCGGCGCGCCCGTCGCGCACGGGTACCTCACGCTCTCGCTCCTGCCCGTCCTCACCGCGGGGCTGCTCGACGTGGGCGGCGTCGCGATGCACGTCAACTACGGCCTCGACTCGGTGCGCTTCATCGCCCCGGTCCGTGCCGGCTCGCGGGTGCGTGCGACGTCCACCGTCACCGGGGTCGACGACTCCCCCCGGGGCGCGAAGGTCCGCATCCGCGTCAGCGTCGAGGTCGAGGGCTCAGACGGCTCGGAGGGCTCAGACGGCTCGGACGGCTCGGACAAGCCCGCGCTCGTCGCGGACACCGTCGTCCTCGTCGTCCCTCACTGACCGGCCGGGCGTCCTGGAGCCCGCAGGCCACGAGCTGCGCGAACGCCACGAGGCCCGCCCCGGAGCACGCGAGGCGACCCTCGTCCGCCCGCCTGTGGGCCGTCGTCGCCGACGAGCCTCGGCCCGGCAGGGCCAGAGGACCAGGACTCCCACCGGGGCGGTCCGTGCGCCCGAGGTTCTCGGGCCGCCTCACCTCGGGGCGTCGTGCCCGAGGAGCCCCACGAGCACACCCCGGACCAGCCGGTCGAAGCGCGCCTCGAGGTCCGGTGGCTCCGGCGGGTCCGTGGAGGATGCCGCGCCGAGCGCGGCGGCGATGCTCGGGTGCTCGCCGTCCGCCGCGACGGAAGCGAGACGGGCAGCCAGCTCCGCGTCGGCACCTCGTCGCACCTCCGCGTCGACGAGCGAGCGGACGACGGTGTTCACGATCGCGAAGGCCTCGAGCTTCGCGAGTCCCGGCGCGTCGACGGGCGCGAGCGCCGCGAGGGCACGCTCGGCGTACGCCATCGTCCGCGGCCCGGTCCCGGCCCGGCTCCCGAGCGCGTCGAGGAGCCACGGCCGACGGAGCAGCAGGGCGCGTACCCGTCGGGCGAGCTCGAGGACGCCGTCGACGCCGTCGTGCTCCAGCGTGAGGTCCAGGTCGGCGAACGCCTCGTCGACCATGAGGTCGACGAGCTCCCCCCGCCCCGCGACGTAGCGGTACAGCGAGGCCGGTGCCGTCCCCGCAGCGGCAGCCGCCGACCGCATCGTCACACCGTCCAGCCCGTCGGTGTCCGCGACGCCGCCCGCCGCGCGGCCGAGACCTTCGCGCGTCAGTGCGGGGGCAGGGCCGCGAGCGCCACGTTCCGGACGGTCCCACACGGTCGGTGCCACGTCGTCCTCCGTCATGCTGATACCTTTACTGCGAACCTTGATCGCAGTTTAGAGGAGGTCGGCATGGACGGCAACACGCTGTGGACTCCCACCCGGTACGCACACAACGGGCCGGTACGGATCGCGTACGACACGTTCAGGGGCAGCTCCGGCGACCCGCTGATGCTCGTCATGGGGCTCGGCACGTCGAGGTTCTGGTGGCCCGACGGTCTGTGCGCAGCCCTGGCCGACGTGGGCTTCGAGGTGCTCCGCTACGACCAGCGCGACGCCGGCGAGTCGACGCGCATGCCGGACGTGCGGACCACGAACCCGTTCGTGGCGCTCACCCGCGGCTCGAGCGAGTCCTACACCGCGGAGGACATGGTCGACGACGCTGTCGCCGTCCTCGACGCGGCTCGCATCCCCGGCGCGTTCGTCGCGGGGCACTCGATGGGGGGTCTGCTCGCCCAGCGGCTCGCGATCCGGCACCCGGACCGGGTGCTCGGGATGGTCACCGGGGGCGCCGTCCCCTCCGACGCCTCCGGCCTCTCCTCCTGGCGGCACCTGCGGATGCGCACGATGGCTCGTCTCGCCCGGATGTCGTTCCCCGAAGGGCGCCAGGGCGACATCGACGCCTCGGTCGCCCTGGCGCGGCTCATCGCCTCGTCCGCGTACCCGGCCGACGAGGTCGCCGTCCGGACCTGGGCGGAGCTCGAGGCCGACAGCGGCCCTCGTGACAGGAAGGCGCAGAGCCGTCAGATCGGCGCGTCCTGGAGCGGGGGGCGCCTCGCCGACGTCGTCGCCCCGACACTCGTCGTCCACGGGGAGGCGGACCCGCTCGTCCGGCCGAGCGCCGCGCGGGCGGTCGCCGGCGCGATCCCGGGGGCGCGCCTCCGGATCTTCCCCGGCGTCGGCCACGACCTCCCTGCGCCCTGGTGGGCTGAGTACGCGCGGGAGATCCGGGCGCTCGCCGACCAGGTCCGGGCGGCGAGCGCCTGACCCGTCAGGAGATCCGCTCGAGGACCATCGCCATGCCCTGGCCCCCGCCGACGCACATCGTCTCCAGCCCGTAGCGCCCCCCGGTCTCGGCGAGGCCGTTCACCAACGTCGACGTGATGCGCGCGCCCGTCATGCCGAACGGGTGCCCGACGGCGATCGCACCGCCGTGGACGTTGAGCCGGTCGAGGTCGACGCCGAGCTCCTTCGCGCTCGGCAGCACCTGCGCGGCGAACGCCTCGTTGATCTCGACGAGGTCCACCTGGTCGATCGTCAGCCCGGCGCGCGCGAGCGCCTGGCGGCTCGCATCGACAGGGCCGAGGCCCATGATCTCCGGCGACAGCCCGCTGACGCCGGTGGAGACGATCCGGGCGAGAGGCTGCAGGCCGAGCTCGTCGACGACGCGCCCGCTCACGACGACGACGGCCGCCGCGCCGTCGTTGAGGGGGCAGCAGTTCCCCGCGGTCACGGTCCCGTCGGGGCGGAACACGGGGTCCAGCCCCGCGAGCGACTCGACGGTCACCCCGGGGCGTGGTCCGTCGTCGGCCGTCACGCGCGTGCCGTCCGGGAGCGTGACGGGAGTGATGTCCCGGGACCAGAACCCGCTCGCGAGCGCCGCCTGCGCACGCTGCTGGCTCAGCGCCGCGTACTCGTCCTGCTCGCGGCGCGACGTGCCCGTGAGCTGGGCGACGTTCTCCGCCGTCTGGCCCATCGCGACGTACACGTCGGGGAGCTCGCCGGCGAGGCGCGGGTCGGACCACGGTTCCGCACCGGACCCGGCGCGCCGGGCGGTGCGCGCGACGGCGGTCGCGAACCGGGGGTTGGTGAGGTCCTCGCCCGGGATGTGGTCGGCCGTGCCGCGCGCGGTGCTGCTCACGGACTCCACGCCGGCGGAGACGAACACGTCGCCCTCGCCCGCGCGGATCGCGTGGAACGCCATGCGCGTGGTCTGCAGGCTCGACGAGCAGTAGCGGTTGACGGTCGTGCCGGGCACACCGTCGAGCCCGAGCAGCACGGCGACGACACGGGCCATGTTCATGCCCTGCTCGCCGCCCGGCTGCCCGCACCCGAGCAGCAGGTCCTCGACCCGGCCGGGGTCGAGCGTGGGCACCTGCGCGAGCGCGGCCCGGACCATGTCCGCGGCGAGGTCGTCCGGGCGCACCTCCCGCAGCGACCCCTTGAACGCTCTCCCGATCGGTGAGCGGGCGACGGCGACGACGTAGGCCTCCTGCACGGTGGCCTCCTTCCGGTGGTGGTGTCGGTGGTGGCTCAGACGAAGGCCTGGACGCCCGTGATCGCGCGCCCGACGATGAGCGTGTTCATGTCTCGCGTGCCCTCGTAGGTGTAGACGGCCTCGGCGTCGGCGAAGTAGCGCGCGACGCCGTGGTCGAGCTGGATGCCGTTGCCGCCGAGCACCTCGCGGCAGCGCGCGACGGTCGCCCGCATGCGCGTGGTCGCGAACGACTTGGCGAGCGCGGCGTGCTCGTCGCGCTGGTTGCCCTCCTCGGCGAGCAGCGAGAGCCGGCGGCACAGCGCGATGCTCGCCGTGATGTCGGCCAGGGACTCGGCGAGCTTGTCCTGGACGAGCTGGAACGACCCGAGCGGGCGGCCGAACTGCTCGCGCCGTGCCACGTAGGCGACCGCGGCCTCGTACGCCCCGACGGCGAGCCCGACCGCCTGCCACGCGACCTCGGCGCGCGTGGGCCGCAGCACGGCCGCGACGTCGCGGAACGACGAGACGCGCTGCAGGCGGTCCTCCTCGGCGACCTCGACGCCGTCGAGCTCGATGTCGGCGTTCTGGACCGTGCGCAGGGCCTGCTTGCGCTCGATCTTCGTGACCGTCAGGCCGGGCGCACCCGTGCGGACGAGGAAGCCCTTGACCTGGTCGTCGGCGACGTCCTTGGCCCATACGACGATGACGTCGGCGAACGTCGCGTTGCCGATCCAGCGCTTGGCCCCGTGCAGGACCCACGTGTCGCCGCGGCGCTCGGCCGTCGTGCGCAGGCCGCGGGACGTGTCGGACCCGGAGTACGGCTCCGTGAGCCCGAACGCCCCCATCAACTCGCCCCGGCCCATCGGCGGGAGCCACTGCTCGCGCTGCTCCGGGGAGCCACCACCGGCGATCGCGGTCATGGTGAGCCCGGTCTGGACTCCGACGAACGTCGCGATCGACGGGTCGACCCGCGCGAGCTCCAGCGCGACCCAGCCGCGGTAGAGCATCCCGTTCTCGAACCGCGCGGTCTCCGGGAGGTGGGCGCCGAACAGCCCGAGGTCGGCGAGCCCGGGGATCAGGTGGTGCGGGAACTCTGCGCGGTCCCAGCAGTCGTCCGCGATGGGGCGCACCTCGCGCTCGAGGAACACGCGGATGCGCAGGACCTGGTCCTGCTCGGCGGGCGCGAGCTCGGTCTGCACCCCGTAGAAGTCGCTCGCGAGCGTCGCGAGCGTCGCGGGTGGTGCCGCGGTGGTCGTGGACATGCGTGCCTCCGTGGATCGACGGTGATCTCCTCGCTGCCAGTGTGCATCAAAATCCAAAATGTTGCACGCATCGGTCCTCGCGCCGGTAGAGTGCCCGCATGGCAGGTGACGACGACGCCCCCGGCACGGAGCCGACCCGAGCGGCCGCCCCTTCGGCGGTCCTGGCGGCGAGCGCGCCCGCCCCCGCGCCCGGCGTACCCCGGCCGGAGGCTCGGCTCGGGCACGTCGGGACGGCGGCGGCGCCGTCGTGGCTGTCGGAGCGGCTCGTCTCCGGGACGCACGCCGACACCGTCACGGCGTTCCGACGGGCGCGCGAGACGTTCATCGCGGGCGAGCGGATCGACATGGGCCGTCTCGCGACGTCGCTCGGCGTGGACCGCACGAGCCTGTTCCGCTGGGTGGGGAACCGCGACGCCCTGCTCTCCGAGGTGCTGTGGTCGCTCGCCGTACCCACGCTCGAGCAGGCCGACGCCGCGGCCGCCGGGATGCACGGGGCCGAGCGCGTGGCGTCGGTGCTGACGACGTTCGTCCACGACCTCATCACCGCCGAGTACTTCCGCACGTTCCTGCGACGCGAGCCCGCGCGCGCCCTGCGCCTCCTCACGACGAAGGAGAGCCAGATCCAGCGGCGCTACGTCGCCGAGGTCGAGGCGCTCGTCGACACCGAGCTCGGCCCGCGTCCCCTCGGCCGTGAAATCGAGGCTCGTGAGATCGCCTACCTGCTCGTCCGCATCAGCGAGTCGTTCACGTACGCCGACCTCATCGCGGGCGACGTGCCGAGCGCGACGCGCGCGCGGACCGCGTTCGAGCTCGTGCTGCACCTCGACCGCCCCGGTACGGGCGCACCCTCGCCCGCGTGACCGCCCCGGAGGAGCCCGTGACCGATGCACCCCCCGTCTACGGACATCGCTCGCCGTTCCCCACCCGCTGGAACGACGACGACGTCTACGGCCACGTCAACAACACCGTCTACTACGAGGCGATGGACACCGCGATCAACACGTGGCTCGTGCGCGTCGCCGGGCTCGACCGCCTCACCGGTCCGGCGATCGGGCTGTGCGTGAGCAGCTCGTGCGAGTACCGCGCGTCGGCGTCCTTCCCGGACGCGCTGGAGGTGGGGCTGCGGGCGGGGCGCCTCGGGACGTCGAGCGTCGTGTGGGAGCTGGGGATCCTCCGCGCGGGCGAGGACGTGCCGATCGCCGAGGGGCGGTTCGTGCACGTGTTCGTGGACCGCGAGACGCGACGCCCGACGCCCGTCCCGGGCACGATCCGTGCCGCGATCGAGCGCGACCTCCTCCGACCCGCACGCTGAGTGCGGGCTCTTGTCGCCGAGAGGCCGCGACGACGACAGATTTTCAGCACTCAGCGGTCGACAGAGGACCGAACGCACCATACCGACCGCGCGGTATGATCGTCGGAGCCGGGGTCGCCCGGCGCCCAGACGTCGCGCGACGCAGCGCGGAGAGGTGGTCGACGATGACCCGTCCGACGGCGAGCCCGCCCGGGCTCGACGTGCACCGGCTCGACCAGTGGTTGCGCCGGACGCACCCCGAGCTCGCCACGCAGGACCCGCTGTCCGCGACGGTGATCGCCGGGGGCCGCAGCAACCTCACCTACCGCGTCGAGGGCGCCGTCGTGCCGCTCGTCCTGCGCCGGCCCCCGCTCGGCCACGTGCTGTCGACCGCGCACGACATGGCGCGCGAGCACCGCGTGATCGCGGCGCTGCAGCCCACGCCCGTCCCGGTGCCGCGCGTCGTCGACCTCGTCGACGACCACGACGGCGCGGCCGGGACGGGGACACCGTTCTTCGTCATGGAGCACGTGTCCGGGGAGGTGCTGGCGGACCCGGCCCAGAACGCGACGTACTCCGCCACGGAGCTGCGCGCGCTCTCGCTCGAGCTCGCCGAGACCCTCGCCGAGCTGCACCGGGTGGACCCGGCCGCCGTCGGGCTCGCGGACTTCGGCCGGCCCGACGGCTACCTCGAGCGCCAGCTGCGCCGGTGGGCCACCCAGCTCGACGCGTCGCGCTCGCGCGACGTGCCCGCCCTCGAGCAGCTCGGCGCGCGGCTCCGCGAGCACGTCCCCGAGCAGCAGGCGGCCGGGATCGTGCACGGGGACTTCCGGCTCGACAACGCCATCGTGAGCCGCGAGGCCGGGAGTGCCCCCCGCGTCGCGGCGATCCTCGACTGGGAGATGGCGACGCTCGGGGACCCGACCGTCGACCTCGGCATGCTGGGCCTGTACTGGGACATCCGCGCGCTGGGCGAGGCCGCCGCGGGCGTCGCGACGAGCGCCGTCGACGCCAGGGCCGGGTACCCCGCGTTCGAGGAGCTCGTCGACGCGTACGAGGCCCGTCGGGCCCGGCCGGTCCCCGAGCTGTCCTGGTACCGCGCGTTCGGCGCGTACAAGCTGGGCGTGATCCTCGAGGGCGTGCACTACCGCTACCGGGCGGGCGAGACGGTCGGCGACGGCTTCGACGTCATCGGCGATCTCGTCACCCCGCTCGCCGACGAGGGCCTCGCGCGTCTCGCGGGCGCCCGGAGGGGATGAGGCGTGGACTTCGAGCCCGACGCGACGACGCGCGACGTCGTCGAGCGCACCCAGGCCTTCCTCGACGAGCGCGTGCTCCCCGCCGAGCCCGTGCTCGCCCACCAGGTCGAGGCGACCCCCGACGACTGGTCGTTCCGGCCGGTCGTGCGCGAGCTGCAGGCCGAGGCGCGCGAGCGTGACCTGTGGAACCTGTTCCTGCCCGGGCCGGACGGCGGCGGCCTCACGACGCTCCAGTACGCGCCGGTCGCCGAGCTCAGCGGCCGCAGCCCACGCCTCGCGCCCGTCGCGATGAACTGCGCCGCACCCGACACGGGCAACATGGAGCTCCTGCACGAGTTCGGCACGCCCGCGCAGAAGGAGCGGTGGCTCGCCCCGCTCCTCCGTGGCGAGATCCGCTCGGCGTTCTGCATGACCGAGCCCGACGTCGCGTCGTCGGACGCGAGCCAGATCGCGACGCGCATCCGCCGGGACGGCGACCACTACGTGATCACCGGCCGCAAGTGGTGGTCGACCGGCGCGATGAACCCCGACGCGCGGGTCCTCGTCGTCATGGGCGCCACCGACCCGGACGCGGACCGGCACCGCCGGCAGAGCATGATCCTCGTGCCGCGCGACGCACCGGGCGTGCACGTCGTGCGGCCCCTGACCGTGTTCGGCTACGACGACCGCGAGCACGGCGGCCACGCGGAGATCGTGCTCGACGACGTCCGCGTCCCCGCGTCGCACCTCGTCGCGGGCGAGGGCGACGGGTTCCGCATCGCCCAGGCCCGGCTCGGTCCGGGCCGGATCCACCACTGCATGCGCGCGCTCGGCATGGCCGGACGGGCGCTCGACCTCGTCCGCGAGCGCGCGACGACGCGCACCGCGTTCGGGCGCACGCTCGCCCAGCAGGGCGTCGTCCGCGAGTGGGTCGCCGAGTCGCGCGTCCAGCTCGAGGCGCTGCGCCTGCTCGTGCTCAAGACGGCGTGGCTCATGGACACGGTCGGCAACCGCGCGGCGATGCGCGAGATCCAGGCCATCAAGATCGCCGTGCCCCGCGCCGTCCAGCAGATCCTCGACCGCGCGATCCAGGTCTTCGGCGCTGCCGGTCTATCGGGCGACCAGCCGCTCGCCGAGATGTTCGCCGCCGCACGCGCCATGCGGCTCGCCGACGGGCCCGACGAGGTCCACCTCGCGACGCTCGGCCGGGCCGAGCTCGCGACCCCCGCACCACCGGCGCCGTCCGGGCGCCGCTGAACCGCACGACGACCCCCGCACGCCCCCACCACCGACACCGAAGGGACCTCGACCAATGACTGCTCCAGGTGACCTCGACCGTGACCTCTCCCCCGCCCCGGCACCGCGCGACGCCACCCGCCCGGCGCCCGCCCCGTCGTCCACCGCCCCTGACGCCGCAGCCGGCCCCGTGCCCGACCCCGTGCTCTCCGGCCCGGGGTTCGGCACGCTGTCCATCGCGGCCAACCTCGCGGAGACCGCGCACCGTCGGCCGGGCGCGACGGCGTTCCTCGTGGGCGACGCCGTCGTCACCTATGGCGACCTGTGGGACCAGACGCGCGCGTACGCAGGCGCGCTGCTCGCCCGGGGCGTGCGCCCCGGCGACCGCGTCGCGATGCTCGTGCCGAACGTGCCCGACTTCGCGCGCGTCTACTACGCGGCGCTGTCGATCGGCGCCGTCGTCGTGCCGATCCACCTGCTGTTCAAGGCCACCGAGATCGAGTTCGTGCTGCGCGACGCCGGGGCGAGCCTCCTCGTCGCGGGCGCGCCGTTCCTCGCCGAGGCCGGGCCCGCGGCCGACGCGGCCGGGATCCCGACGGTGACCGTGCTCGTGCCGGACGCGCTGCGCGACCAGGTGCCGTTCCCGCGGCTGGAGGACGAGGCCGCCCAGGCCGAGCCGGTCCGCACGTACGCGTCGGTCAACCCGCTGGCCGCCGCGACGATCCTCTACACGAGCGGCACGACCGGGCGCCCCAAGGGTGCGGTCGGCTCGCACCTGGCGATGATCGAGCAGGTGCACGTCGCGCTCATCGACACGTTCGACCTGCGGCCCGACGACGTCGTGTTCGGCGGGCTGCCGTTCTTCCACACGTTCGGGCAGATGGCGGTGCTCAACATCGCGTTCCGCAAGGGCGCGGCGATCGTGCTGCTGCCGAAGTTCGACCCGGACGAGGCGCTCGCGCTCCTCGTGCGGCACCGCGCGACGGTGTTCACGGCCGTCCCCACGATGTTCGTCGGCATGGTCCAGGCCGCCGAGCGCAACCCCGACCGGCCGCCGCTGCGCTACGCCGTGTCCGGCGGTGCCGCGCTCCCCGTGCCGCTGCTCGAGGCGTTCTCGCGCACGTTCGGGGCCGAGGTGCACGAGGGCTACGGGCTCACCGAGACGTCACCCACCGCGGCGTTCAACCCGGTCGGCGAGCCCATCCGGCCCGGGACGGTCGGGCGCCCGCTGTGGGGCGTCGACGTCGAGATCGCCGCCGCCGACGTCGACGACCGCGTCGACCTCCTGGGCCCCGGCGAGCTCGGCGAGATCGTCATCCGGGGCCACAACCTCTTCAAGGGGTACCTCGGCAACCCGGAGGCGAACGCGCAGACCGTCGTCGACGGCTGGTTCCGCACCGGCGACCTCGGCACCAAGGACGCCGACGACATCGTCACGATCGTCGACCGCAAGAAGGACATGATCGTCCGCAACGGCTACAACGTGTACCCGAGCGAGGTCGAGGACGTCATGGCGGGCCATCCCGCCGTCGCCCAGGCCGCGGTGTTCGGCCTCGCGGACGACACGCGCGGGCAGGAGGTGCACGCCGCCGTCGTGCTCATGCCGGGCCGGACGGCGGACCCCACGGAGATCATCGAGTTCACCCAGCAGCGCGTGGCCGCGTACAAGTTCCCGCGCCACGTGCACCTGGTCGAGTCCCTCCCGCTGGGCGGCTCGGGCAAGGTCCTCAAGCGCGAGCTCGTCGCGACCTTCGAGGCCGCTCGGACGACCGAGAGCGCGTAGCCCCGCCGAGGTAGAACCCTGGTCGGCCGAGGTAGAACCCTGGTCCGCCCAGGTACGACCTCGGTCGGGCGGCGCGGGCGGTGGTGGTCGGGTCCGCGTGCGGGGCGGCGTCGGTGCTCGGGCTGTCCGCGCCGTCACCCTGGCCTTTCGGGCTTGGGTTTGAGGAGCGCGGCCTTGACGCCCTTCGCATCCGACGCCGCCCCACCCGCTCAACCACCACCTCACCCGAGCGAACGCCCGGGCCTGGACCGCCGAGAGAGAACCCGGTCGCGCGACGTAGAACCCTGGTCCGCCGAACCCCGGTGTGCCGAAGGAGAACCGTGGTCGCGCGAGATAGAACCCTGGCCGCGCGAGGTAGAGCCGTGTCCGGCCCTGGTCCGGCGCCGAAGTGCGGGAGCCGGGTGCGCGAGCCCGCTGCGGGCGGGTCGACTGATCACCAGCTCGCCGAGGCCCCGTCAGCACCATCCGGGTGAGCCCCCTACCGCTCGACCCAGCATCCGGGCGGTCGCCCGAGGCGAGCGAGGACCGGGTGGGACGACGCCGGGAGGGGTGGGCGGGGGCGCCGCGTCGTGGTCGGGCCTGGCGGGAGCGCCGCGAGGAACGAGCGGCGCGGATGGTAGACGCGGCGCCCCCACCCACCCCGACACCCAGGGCGACCACGCGGCGTCGGGCAGCCTGACCACGGCTCTACCTCGCGCGGCCAGGGTTCTATCTCGCGTGACCAGGGTTCTACCTCGGCGGACCACGGTTCTACCTCGACGGACCGGGGTTCTACTTCGGCCTACCCAGGGTTCTCCCTCGTCAGGGCTGGGGGACGCCGTCGTTCTCGAACGGGACCGGGTCGCCGGTGAAGTCCTCGACCGGGCCGTCGGCGGAGTCGGTGGCGTAGACGGGGCCGACGTAGTCCTGCACGCCGCTCGCCACGACCGTGATGCCCACACCGTCGTACGCGGAGTGGCTGTCCGCGGAGAAGCCGAGCGGCATGATCCCCGCGCCGACGACGTCTCCGGACTGCAGTGCCTCCACGAGGCTCTCGCGCGTCGGGTCGTCGCCGGCGCGGGCCAGCGCCTCCGCGAACGTGTAGGCGACCGACATCCCGTAGACGGTGTTGCCGTCGAACGGCGCGCCGTCGTTGTACTCGCCGTTCACCTCGCGGAAGTGCGCGACCCACGGGTCGTCGGGGCTGAAGGAGAGGTAGTTGGTCGAGACGAAGCCCTCGAGCAGCAGCGGTGCGACGTCCTCGCCGAGGAAGCCCGCGAGGGTCGGGTAGTCGCCGCCGGACGACGACGAGAGCCACCGGGCCTGGTAGCCGAGCTTGGCCGCGGTCCCGAGCGCGAGCGCCGTGAAGCCGTTGACGGTCGCGAGGAAGTTGGTGTCGCACCCGGCGGCCTGCATGGCGCCGATCTGCGCGGAGACGTCCTGGTTCGAGACGGAGTACGTCTGCACGGACGCGAGGCCGTCGGCGCCGAGGACCGCTTCGAGGCCCTGCTGGAACTCCTCCCCGAAGTCGTCGTCCTGGCCGAGCACGCAGTAGGTGGTGCCGTCGAGCTCCTCCTGGGCGTAGTGCGCGAGGGCCTTGCCCTCGACCACGTAGTCGGTGTTGAACGCGAACGTCCAGGGGTATTCCTCGGGCTGGTCCCAGCTCGTGCTGCCGGACGCGACGAAGAGGTCGGGCACCTCGTTCTGGTCGAGGTAGTCGAGGACCGCGGAGTGTGTCGGTGTGCCGAGCCCGTTGAGGATGGCGAAGACCTCGTCCTCCTGGACGAGCTCGCGCACGACGGTCTGGGTGTTCGCGGGGTTGTACCCGTCGTCCTTGACGACGTACTCGATCGTCCGGCCGTTGATCCCGCCCTTCTCGTTGAGGTACGCGAAGTAGGCGGTGGCCGCGGCCGAGATGGACGAGTACCCCGCGGCGGCGGGGCCGGTCAGGGGCGTGTGCGTCCCGACGGTGACCGTGCTGTCGGTGACGCCGGTGGCGTCGCCGCCGCCGTCGTCGGTCGCGGTGGACCCGGGGACGCTGCAGGCAGCGAGGCCGAGGGCCAGCAGGGGAACGAGCACGGGAGCTGCGGCCGCGCGCGGGCGGCGGGTGGTGAGTGACATCGACGTCACCTCTCTGTGTCGGCGTAGGTCGGTTCGGCGGGAGGTTCTGCGGGGTCCGGCTCGGCGGCGGCTGGTCCGACGGCGGCAGGGTCGTCGGCCGGGTCGGGGGCCGGGGTCGACGGCGCGCGGCTCGGCCGGGACGAGTGCCGGGACCTCGATCGGGACTGCAGGGCGCCGACGACGCCACCCGGGGCGGCGACCATGACGACGACGAGCAGGACGCCGAACAGCAGGACGGCGAGGTTGCCGTCGAGCCGCTGGGCCAGGTCCGCGGGCACGGGCAGGGCGTCAGCCGCGAGGCCGGCGAGCCAGGGCACGAGGACGAGCAGGACGGCGCCGACCATCGCGCCGCGCAGGCTGCCGAGGCCGCCCAGGACGACGGCGACGAGCAGCAGGAGCGACAGCGCCAGCCCGTAGCCGCCCGGGGCGACGGACTGGGTCACGTAGCAGAGCACGGCGCCGCCCAGGCCTGCCCCGACGGCGCTCGCCGTGAAGGTCGCGACCATGACCCGCCTGGCGGGGATGCCGGCCAGCCGGGCGGCGACGGCGTCGTCCCGCACCGCGCGGATGCGCAGGCCGAGCCGGCCGTCGCGCAGCAGCGCCAGGCCCGTGACGACGACGGCGGCCACGACGACCGCGACCCATGCCTGCCACTGCTCGAGGGCGACGAACCCCTGCAAGGGTTCGGGCACGCCGTCGAACGCGACCTGGATGCCCTGGTCGCCACGGAGGACCGTGCTCCACGTCGTCGCGAGCGCGGGCAGCGCGAGGACGAGAGCGAGGGTGAGCCCGGCGAGGTAGGGGCCGTGCAGACGTGCACCGGCGAGCCCGAGGAGCAGTCCCAGCGCCCCCGCGACCAGGGCACCGGCGAGCACCGACGGGACGACCCGTGCCGCGCCCTCCAGCCCGGCCTCGGTCAGCGCGTTCGCGGTGAGCGCGTAGCCGTAGCCGCCCGCCGCCATGAGCGCGGCGTGCCCGAGCGAGACCTGCCCGGCGAGGCCGACGACGAGGGTGAGCCCCGCCGTCGCGCACAGGTAGACGGCGACGAGCGCGACCTGGTAGCTGCGGAACGGGTCGAGGAACAGGACGGCGACGAGAACGGCCGGCGTGACCAGTGCGGCGAGCAGCAGGGTGCGGCGAGCACCGGTGAGGCCGGGCAGCACACGGCGGGCCGGAGGGGCGGCGGGAGTGCTCATGCCCGCCTCGCCTCCCCCACCGCGAGCAGGCCCTGGGGCCGCACGAGCAGCACCACGACGAGGAGCACGAGGACGGCGAGGGGCGCCACGCTCGCGCCCAGGTACCCGGTGACGAGGCTGATGAGCACGCCCACCCCCACGCCGCCGACCAGCGCGCCGACCGGCGAGTCGAGGCCGCCGACCACGGCGACGGTGAAGCCGAGGACGAAGAGCATGTCGGTCGCGTGCGGCGTCAGGCCGAGCTCGGTCGGCACGAGCAGCACCGCGGCGAGCGCGGCCACCGCCGACGAGAGCGCCCACCCGAGGGTGAGCAGCCTGGACACCCGGACGCCCAGGATGCGCGACACCTCGGGTGCGAACGCCGCCGCCCGCATCTGCAGGCCGAGCGGGGTGCGGGTGAAGAGCAGACCGAGGCCCGCCATGACGACGAGCGCGGCGACGAGGACGAACAGGTCGTACGGCGAGAGCAGCGGGACGCCGCCGACGCTGATCGGCGTCTCGTCGAAGGGGGCCTCGACGGGCAGCGTCCGACCGCCGACGAGGATGCCGAGTGCGGACTGGAGGATCATCACGAGGCCCACCGCCACGATGACCCCGGCGAGCGGCGAGCGGCCGGCGATGCGACGCATGAGGCCGCGCTCCACCGCCCAGCCGAGCGCCGCGCCGGCGACGAGGGCCGCGACGAGGCCCATGACGAAGCTTCCCGTCAGGCCGGTCACGACGAACGCGACGTAGGTCGCGGTCACCGCCATCGCCCCCTGGGCGAAGTTCACGACGCGCGCCGCACGCCAGACGAGGACGAGCGAGAGCGCGAACAGGGCCAGCACGGCCCCACGGGCGAGGCCCGTGCCGAGCAGGAACACGAGTCGGTCCATCAGAACCCCAGGTAGGCGTGGCGGAGGGTGGTGTCGTGCAGGAGCTCGGCGGCGGGCCGGCTCGCGACGACCTCCCCGAGGCCGAGCACGACGCCGTGGTCGGCGACCGAGAGCGCGCTCGCGACGTTCTGCTCGGCGAGCAGGACCGTGAGGCCCGTCGCGTCGCACAGCCGTCGCAGGACGGCCATGATCTGGGCGACGACGCGCGGCGCGAGCCCGAGCGACGGTTCGTCGAGCAGCAGCACGCCCGGTGCGGCGACGAGCGCGCGGGCGAGCGCGAGCATCTGGCGCTCGCCGCCCGAGAGCTGGTGCCCCGGGCTCGTGCGCCGCCGAGCGAGCGGCTCGAACAGCTCGTAGGCGTCGGCGATCGCGGCGCGCCGCTCCGCAGGGCTCCGCCACAGCGCGCCGAGGCGGAGGTTCTCCTCGACCGTGAGCTCGACGACGACGCCTCGCCCCTCGGGCACGTGCGCGAGCCCGCGCCGGGACCGGTCCTCGACGCTGACGCCCGCGAGGTCGTCGCCGTCGAGGCGGACCGTTCCCCGCGCGGCGGGCACGAGTCCCGAGGCGGTGCGCAGCAGCGTCGTCTTGCCGGCGCCGTTCGCGCCGACGAGCGCCACGATCCGTCCGTGCGGGACGTCGAGGCGCACGTCGCGGAGCACGGGCGCGCCGCCGTAGCCGACCGTGAGGCCGTCGATCTCGAGCGCGGCCGTCACCGGTCGACCTCCGTGCCCAGGTAGGCCTCCTCGACCGCCGGGTCGTCGCGGACGTCGGCGGGCGTCCCGCTCGCGATCACGCGGCCGAAGTCGAGCACGACGACGCGGTCGCACACGCTCATGACGAAGTCGACGTGGTGCTCGACGAGGAGCACGGCGCAGCCCGACGACGCGACCCGGCGCACGAGCGTCGCGAGCTCTGCGATGTCGTCGGAGCCGAGCCCGCCGGCCGGCTCGTCGAGCAGGAGCAGGCCCGGGCGCGAGACGAGCGCCCGCGCGAGGGCGACCTTCTTCTGCTCCGGGTAGGGCAGCGTCGTCGGACGGACGGCCGCGAGGTGGCCGATCCCGAGGTCGTCGAGACGCTCCTGCGCCGCGCGCGTGCGCTCTGCGGCGTGGCGCTCGGGGCTCGCCGCCACGACGTTCTCCAGGACGGAGAGCCCGGCGAAGAGTCCCAGCCCCTGGAGCGTGCGTGCGACACCGTGCCCGACGAGCCGCGACGGGCGTGGTGCGCGCGGGCCGCCGGTACCGCCGAACGAGACGGTGCCCGCGGTCGGCGCCACGAGCCCGCACACGGCGTTGAACAGCGTCGTCTTGCCGGCCCCGTTGGGGCCGATGAGACCGACGACCTCGCCCTCGTCGACGTGGAGCGAGACGTCGGCCAGGGCGGTGAGCCCGCCGAACCGCACGGTGAGACCGTGCACGGCGAGCCGCGGGACCAGCGTCGCAGGGGGAGCAGCGGTGGCGGACATCGGCACCTCTTCGTGTCGGATGACGCCCACGATACAACAGAGACCGACCGGCCGGTATGTCGATTCGGCAACGATCTCTCGTCTCCCGGCCCTCCCTTCGTCCGGTCCGGCCGAGCCGTACGACACCGCGATCGCCCCGCACGAGAGAATGGCGCCCATGCTCAGCACCCGGCGTGCCCGCCACGAGCTCGTGTCCGCTGCGCTCGCCGCTCGCGACGACGACGAGCTGATGGCGTTGCTCCAGGCCGCGCCGTCCAGCGGTGTGGGTGTGGGCGGTGGGTCCTCGGTGCTCGACGTCGACGGCGTCGCGGTGTTCGCCAAGCGGATACCGATCACCGACCGCGAGCTGGCGCACCCGCACAGCACGGCCAACCTGTTCGGCCTGCCGATGTCGTGCCAGTACGGCATGCACCGCCTGGCCGGACCGGGTTTCGGCGCATGGCGCGAGCTGGCCGCGAACGTCGTCGTCACCGAGGGGGTGCTCGCCGGCGAGACCCAGGCCTTCGCCTTGCTGCACCACTGGCGGGTGCTGCCGGGCCGCCCGCCCGTCGCACCCGAGCACCAGGACATCGAGGCGGTCGTCGCGCAGTTCGGAGGCGACCCTGCCGTGCGGACCCGGCTCGAAGAGCTGGCCGACGCCCCCTCCAGCCTCGTGCTCTTCCTGGAGCACCTCCCCGACCGGCTTCCCTCCTGGCTCAACGACCCGGTGGCCCACGCCGAGACGGTCGAGCGGCAGCTCTTCGAGGCCGTCGCGTTCCTGCGCTGCCGCGACGTTCTGCACATGGACGGCCACTTCGGCAACATGCGGGCCGACGACGACCAGATCTACCTCGTCGACCTCGGGCTGGCCACCTCGCCGCGTTTCGAGCTGTCCGACGCCGAGCGGGGGTTCGTCGCGCGCAACGTCGACCACGACGCCGACTACGCGGCCATGCGGCTCGTGAACTGGCTCGTCACCACGGTGTGCGGGGTGCCGATGCCGGCCAGCGGTGGTCCGGTCGCACGCAACGCCTACGTGCGTCGATGTGCCGACGGCGAGATCCCCGACGACGTCCCGGAGGCAGTGGCAGGCATCCTCGCCCGGCACGCTCCCGCCGCCGCCCGCATGAACGACTTCTGCTGGCGCCTGTACGGCGGCGACGTGGACGCCCGGTATGCGGGGCGGCCGTAGCCGACGGCCACAGCAGGCGACACGAGAGCGGGCAGGGCGCCCACAGATCAGGAGTGCGGGATGCCCGCGATCATGCCGCCGTCGACGACGAGCTCGGTGCCTGTGACGTACGCCGACTCGTCGCTGGCGAGGTAGACGACGGCGCCGGCGACGTCCTCGGGGCGCGCCGGGCGCTCGAGCGGGATGTGGGGCGAGTCGGGGTCGAGGCGCTCGGTCATGGCCGTGAGGACGAACCCGGGGTGGACGGAGTTGACGCGGATCTGCTCCGGCCCGAGCTCGACGGCGAGCGACTTGGTGAGCCCGCGCACGCCGAACTTCGACGCGACGTAGCCGTGCAGACCGGGGCTGCCGCGCAGGCCCTCGACCGAGGACACGTTGACGATCGACCCGCCGCCGGCCGCGCGCAGCGCGGCGAGGACGGCACGCACGCCGAGGTAGGTCCCGGTGAGGTTGACGGCGATGACGGCGTCCCACTTCTCGCGCCCGTACCGCTCGATCCGGCCGGCGTTGGCGATGCCCGCGTTGTTGACGAGCACGTGCAGCGCACCGAACGCCTCGACGGTGGCGTCGACGGCGGCGGCCCAGCTCTCCTCGTCGGTGACGTCGAGCCGCACGCCGAGCGCGCGGGAGCCGAGCTCGTCCGCGAGCGCCCGTGCGTCGTCGTCGAGCACGTCGGCGACGACGACGCTCGCGCCCTCCGCGTGCAGGGCACGCACGTACGCCGCGCCGAGGCCGCGGGCCCCTCCGGTGACGAGGGCGACCTTGCCGTCGAGCCGAGCCATGAACGGTCCTTCCGTCTCAGGGATGTGTCTCGGTCGTCAGGAGACCTGCACGACGAGGCGCCCGGTCGTCGAGCCTTCGGCGAGACGCTGCACGGCCTTTGCGGCGTCCTCGAACGGCACGACGTCTCCGACCACCGGGCGGACGACGCCGTCCGCCACGAGCCGGGAGATCGCGTCGTGGGCCTCGGCGACGAGGTCGGGGCGGACGCGCGCGTAGAGCCCCCAGTGCAGGCCGAGGACTCCGTAGTTCTTCACGAGCGCGTGCTCGGGGCGCACGGACTGGATGCGTCCGCCGGCGAAGCCGACGACGACGATGCGACCCTCGAACGCGACGCACCGCACGGACGCGTCGAACGCGTCGCCACCGACCGGGTCGACGACGACGTCGGCCCCGCTCCCGTCGGTCGCCTCCTTGACGGCGGCCACGAGGTCGTCGCGCGTGCGGTCGAGCACGACGTGCGCGCCGGCGTCGCGAGCGACCTGGGCCTTCGCCTCGCTCCCGACGACCCCGATCACCCGGGCCCCGGCGGCGGCCGCGAGCTGTACGGTCGCCGTCCCGACACCGCCGGCGGCGGCGTGCACGAGCACCGTCTCGCCCTCCCGCACCGCGGCCCGGCGGTGCAGCGCGAACCACGCGGTCTGGTAGGCGATCGTCAGGGACGCGGCCTCGGCGTCGTCGAGCGACGGCGGCGCGGGGAACACCTCCTGCTCAGCGAGGACCGCGACCTCGGCGAGGACGCCGATCCGCGAGCCGACGACGCGCTCCCCCACCCGCACGCGCTCGACGCCCGGCCCGACCGCGACGACGTCCCCGCACAGCTCGATGCCCGGCGTGAACGGCACCTCGGGGCGCACCTGGTACTCGCCGCGCGCCAGCAGCACGTCGGGGAAGTTCACCGCGACCGCACGCACTCGCACGGCCACCTCGCCCGGCCCGGGCTCCGGCTGGGGCACCTCCACGACGCGCAGCACGTCGCGCGGCTCGCCGATGCTCGTCACGTGCCAGGCCCTGATGCTCATCCGGCCGCCCCCGTCGCCGCCTCGGGCAGGACGCTGCGGCCCGCGTTCTCGGCCGCGATCGCGACGAGGAACATGTCCGTGAGCTGCTCCGCCACCTGGTCCTTGGTCTCGGGCCCCGTGGGCGAGTACCACGTGGACAGGTAGTGCACGTCGGAGAAGAAGTGGGCGACGAGCACGCCCATGGGGACGTCGGTCCGGTACAGGCCCTCGGCCTGCCCGCGCTCGATGATCCCCGCGAAGGTGTCGTGGTAGGCCCGGCGTCGCTGGGTGACCTCCTGCTGGCGCGGCGCCGAGAGCATGTGGGCGCTGCGGAAGTACACCGTGCCCTCGGCGAGGAAGTCGATCGACGTCTCGATCACGTCGACGCACACCGCGCGCAGCGTCTGGGCGGTCGGCTCGCCGCGCGCGATGATCTCCTCGAGGTGCGACGTCTGGAGCGAGAGGATCCGCTCGTAGATCGCGAAGAGCAGGTCGTCCTTGGACTCGAAGTAGTGGTACATCGCGCCCTTGGTCACGCCTGCGGCCTCCACGACCTGGCGTACCGAGGTGTTCGCGAAGCCCTGCGTGGCGAACAGCTCCAGCGCTGCCCGCATGATGTCGTCGACGACGGGTGTCTGCCTCATGCGCTCATCCTCACCCGATCGGGCGGACGCTGCTGCCGCCGTCGATCGTCAGGGTCTGGCCGGTGATCCACGCGGCGTCGTCGGACAGCAGGAACGCGACCGGGCCGGCCACGTCGTCGGGCTCGCCGAGGCGTCCGAGCGGGTACCGGCCGACGACCTCGTCCTCGCGGCCCTCGTAGAGGGCGCGCGCGAGGCGCGTGCGCACGATCGCCGGGGCGACCGCGTTGACGCGCACCCGGGGTGCGAGCTCGACGGCGAGCTGCTGCGTGAGGTTGACGAGCGCGGCCTTCGAGACGCCGTAGAACGCGATGCCGGGGCTCGCGGCCAGACCAGAGACCGACGCCGTGCTCACCACGGAGCCGCCCTCGCCCAGGCCCGCGGCGACGGCGTCGCGCGTCCACTCGAGCGCGGCGACCACGTTGACCTCGAGGATCTTCCGGATCGCCTCGGGCTCGATCTCGAGCGCGGGGCCGTAGACGGGGTTCACGCCCGCGTTGTTGACGAGGTGGTCGACCCGGCCGAACCGCTCGAGCGTCGCCTCCAGGGTCGCGGCGCGGTGCGCCGGGTCGTCGGCCTTGCCCGCGACGGTGAGCACACGGTCCTCGCCCAGACGCTCGGCCAGTTCCGCGAGCGCCTCCGGCTTGCGGGCCGTCACGACGACGCGCGCCCCCTCGGCGACGAGGCGTTCGACGATCGCCCGGCCGATCCCCCGACTCGCCCCCGTGACGACCGCGACGCGATCCTCGAACCTGCGCACGGGCCCCACCCTTCCGGCCAGGACGGCCGCGTCGCCGACGAACGATCAGACCGACCGTTCGGTATGTCGCGACGATAGCACTCAGGACGCGCCCTGCCGAAACGAAGATCAGGCGGTGTCCGCGTCCTTGGCCAGGAAGGCCTCCACGGCGGCGAGCGCGACCGCCACGGCCCCCATCGCGAGCCCGACGCGCGTGTGCGGCAGCCGTGCGCCACGGGCCCGGAGCCTCTCGCCGCGCCGGTACAGCCACTTCTCCCCTGCGACGACGAGGGTCACCGCGAGCGCCGTACCGCCGAGAGCTCCGGCGGCGAGCAGCCCGCGCGGGCCGGGCAGCGGTTCGTCGGGGCGGTCGGGTGAGTACGTGTTGTCCTCGCCGACACCGCCCGGCGCCTCAGCGCCGGCTCCGCCCTCCGTCGCCACGCCACCAGCAGCCCCCTCCGCCGCCGCGCGGACCGCGTCCCGCGCGGACCGCACGCCCTCCCGTGCGTCCTGGCCGTCACGCGTCGACATCAGCGTGAGCGCCAGGCAGGCCGTGCCGACCGTCGCCTTGGCGAGACCGCGCGCCCAGCGCGGCCGGACGACGTCGGGCACCGCGTACCACGCGACGGTGGACAAGCCCGCGATCGCGACGGCGCGCGGATCCACAGGGCGTCTGGTCGGCTCGTGCTCGGCCATCGGTTCCTCTCCTCGCGGTGCGCTCCCGAGTCCCAACGGCCCGGGGTCCCGCGGAGTTCCTCCGTGACGGCCGCCCGTCCGGCGCCGAACCCGGGGTTCCGCGCTACGCGGGCCGCGTTCTGACACGAATCCCCGGGTTCGGCGGGTCGATGGCCCGCCAAGCCCGGGTTCGTCGGCGCGGCGCTCAGTGTCCGACGGCGCGCAGACGCTCGCGCAGGTAGCGCACGGCCGGGGCGTCGGTCATGGTCGCGCGCCACACGACCGTCACGGGGCGGGTCGGGACGGGCTCGCGCACGGGCACGGCGACGACGTCGGCCGGCAGCGGACCGCGACCGAGCCGCGGCACGAGCGCGACCGCGAGGTCCTGCGCCACGACCTCGACCTGCGACGCGAACTCGAGACACCGGAAGTCGATGCGCGGCACCCGCGGCTCGCGCGCGAACATGTGGCAGAACCACTCGTAGCAGATGGTGCCGTCGGGCGTGCAGACCCACGTCTCGTCGAGCAGGTCTGCGGGCGTGAGCGCGTCGCGCGCCGCGAGCCGGCTCGACCGGTGCACGAGCACGTCCGCCTCGTCGCGGAACAGCTCCTCGCCGCGCAGGCTCGGGGGCAGGGCGAGGCCGACGCCCTCCCAGTGGTGCACGAGAGCCAGGTCGAGGGTGCCCGCCGCGACGGCCGCGACGGCGTCCCACGGCTCGGCCTCCTCGACCACGAGGCGCAGGTCGGGCACGTCCTGGCGGACCTGCGCGACGAGCGGCGCGACGACGCCCCGCACCGCGGTCGAGAACGAACCGAGGCGCACGGTCCCCGTGGGGCGCGCGCCGGCGTCGTGCAGGCGGGACCGCAGGGACTCCACCTGCTCGCGCAGGACCCTGCCCTCCTCCACCACGCGGCGCCCGGCGGCGGTGAGCACGACGCCGCGGCCCTCGCGGTCGAGCAGGCGCGCGCCGAGGTCGCGCTCGAGGCGCTTGACCTGCTGCGAGACGGCGGACGGCGTGTAGCCGAGATCGCGCGCCGCGGCGTGCACGGTCCCGGTGCGCTCGACGGCGAGCAGTGCGTCGACGGCGGCGAGGTCGATCATGCGTCCAGGCTACCCAGAAGCAGCGCTACCGGAAACCGTTCACGACTGTGCGCTGGACGTGCACGATGCTGCCGATGCACGCTCGATCCATGCCTCTGCGCCCGTCGCTCCTCGCCACGCTCGTCGCGGTGATCTGGGGAGTGAACTTCGTCGTCATCGACCTCGGCCTCGGCGACATGCCGCCGACGCTGTTCGTCGCCCTGCGCTTCGCCGTCGTGCTCGTCCCGGCGGTCTTCCTCGTGCCCCGCCCCCGGGCCCGCGCGCGCGACGTGCTGCTCGTCGGGGTGTTCATGAGCCTCGGGCAGTTCGGGCTCCTGTACACCGCGCTCGCGCTCGGCATGCCCGCCGGCCTCGCGTCGCTCGTGCTCCAGGCGCAGGTCGGTCTCACCGTCGTGTTCGCCGCCGCGGCGCTGCGCGAGGTGCCGACGCGCGCCCAGCTCGCCGGGGTGCTGGTCGGCGCGGCGGGGCTGGTCGCCGTCGGCGTCGGGCGCTCCGCGTCGACACCGGCGCTCGCGTTCGTCGTGACGCTCGCCGCTGCGGGGTCGTGGGCGGTGGGGAACGTGATCGCCCGACGTGCCGGGAGTCGCCGTGACCAGAGCTCCACCCCGGCGGACCGGGGTTCTCCCTCGCGGCGGCCCGGGCTGGACGGGCTGTCGATGACGGTCTGGTCGGCGCTCGTCGTGCCGGTCCCCATGCTCGGCCTGTCGCTCGCGATCGACGGCCCGGACGCCGTCGGGCACGCTCTCACCCACCTGACGCTCGCCCCCGTGCTGTCGACGCTCTACACCGCGTGGCTCGCGAGCCTCGTGGGCTACGGGATCTGGAACACGTTGCTCGCGCACCACCCGGCGTCCGCGGTGGTGCCGTTCACGATGCTCGTACCGCCCGTCGGGATGCTCGCCGCCTGGCTCGTGCTCGACGAGGTGCCGAACGCGGCCGAGCTGACGGGCGGCGTCGTGCTCCTGCTCGGCGTCGCGACCACCACGGGCGTCCTGCGGCGCCGGGCAGGACGGCGTCGGGCGGCAATGCACCCGCGGCCCGCCGAGCCCGGGCCTCCCGGGCACCCACCCGCCGAACCCGGGCCTTCCGGGCACCCACGGGCGGATGTGGCAGGTAACCCCGGGTTCGGCAGCGACCCGGACGCGACACGCGCCCGTTCGCGCTGACAGGACGGCCCCTGCGGGGGTTCGATGAAGGTCCGGGGACGTCAGAGACGCGAGGGGGCCTCTCATGAGCCAGACCGCGGGTGACACGCAGGAGCAGCAGCCACAGCCAGGGCTCAAGCGGGTCATGGGGCCCAAGCTCCTGCTGCTCTTCATCGTCGGGGACATCCTCGGCACGGGCGTCTACGCGCTCACCGGTCAGGTCGCGGGCGAGGTGGGCGGGGCGGCCTGGCTGCCGTTCCTGCTCGCGTTCGCCGTCGCGACGATCACGGCGTTCTCCTACCTCGAGCTCGTCACGAAGTACCCCAGCGCCGCGGGCGCCGCGCTCTACACGCACAAGGCGTTCGGCGTCCACCTGCTGACGTTCGTCGTCGCGTTCATGGTCATGAGCTCCGGCATCACGTCGGCGTCGACGGCGTCCAACGCGTTCGCGGGGTTCGTCTCGGACGGCTTCGGGCTGGGCCTCGAGACGGGCGGCACGGGCCGGCTCGTCATCGCGATCGGGTTCATGACGCTCGTCGCGCTCGTCAACATGCGAGGCGTCGGGGAGAGCGTCAAGGCGAACGTGGTGCTCTCGCTCGTCGAGCTGTCGGGCCTGCTGCTCGTGATCTTCGTCGGGCTGTGGGCGGCGACCCAGGGTCGCGCCGACTTCTCGCGCGTCGTCGTCTTCGAGAGCGCGGACGACAAGAGCGTGTTCCTCGCCGTCACCGCCGCGACGACGCTCGCGTTCTTCGCGATGGTCGGGTTCGAGGACTCCGTGAACATGGCCGAGGAGTGCACGAACCCCGTGCGCGACTTCCCGCGCGTGATGCTCACGGGCCTGTCGATCACGGGGGTCATCTACGTGCTCGTCGCGATCACGGCCGTCGCGCTCGTGCCGGTCGGCGACCTCGTGGACGACTCCAAGGGCTCCGCGCTCACCCAGGTCGTCGCGACCGGGGCTCCGAACCTCCCGTTCGGCACGATCTTCCCGTTCATCGGGATGTTCGCCGTCGCGAACTCCGCCCTCATCAACATGCTCATGGCCTCGCGCCTGCTCTACGGCATGGCGAACCAGGGCGTGCTGCCGCGCGCGTTCGGCCTGGTGCACCCGTTCCGCCGCACGCCGTGGGTGTCGATCCTCGTCACGACGGCGATCGCGTTCGCGCTCATCGTCTACGTCGTGCGCCAGTCGGGCACCGAGGGCGGGGCGAACGCGGTCGCGCTGCTCGGCGGGACGACGTCGCTGCTCCTGCTCGTCGTCTTCACGATCGTCAACGTGGCGCTGCTGGTGCTGCGCCGCGACCACGTCGACCACGCGCACTTCCGCACCCGGACCTGGCTCGCCGTGCTCGGCGCGCTGACCTGCGCCTATCTCGCAGGGCCCTGGGCGCGCAGCGCGGACCAGCAGGAGCAGTACGTCATCGCGGGCGCGCTCGTGGCCCTCGGCATCGTGCTCTCGTTCGTCACGTGGCTGTACAACCGCGCGGTGCGCCACCGGCAGATCGCGTTCTCCGACGTCGCCCGGCTCGAGGACGACGTCGACGAGAAGTGAGCCGAGCCCCGGGCGGAACCGCCTATCGTTCGCGACATGACCGGACGAACGGATGACGCAGCGCGGCCAGGCCCCCGCCCGCAGCACGTCGGCCCGGCCGACGTCCTCGCGTTCCTCTGCGAGCTCGCGCTCCTCGCGCTGCTCGCCGTGGTGGGTTGGCGGCTGGGTGCCGCGGCGGACGCCGCGACCGCGGCGCGCGTCGTGCTCGGCGTCGCCCTCGCCGTCGTCGTGCCCGGGCTCGCCGTCGTCGTGTGGGGCCGCTGGCTCGCGCGCACGGCCGAGCGGCGGCTCCCCCAGCCGTGGCGCCTCGACCTGCAGATCGCGCTGTTCGTCGCGGCCGGGCTGGCGATCGCGGGCGTCGGCCTCGTGTGGTGGGGCGTGGGCCTCGCGCTCGTCGGCACGACGGCGTTCGCCCTCGCCCGGGACCGCTGACCCGGGGAGGGCGGACGCCGCCGGTCCGGTCAGGCCGAGCGCTGCCGCGTGCGGAAGGCCAGCGTCGCGAGCCGGCCCACGACGAGCGCCGCGAGCGCGAGCAGCCCGAGCCTGCCCCACACCACACCCCAGTCGGGCGACGCCGCGAGCGCCTCGCGCCCGGCGACGACGGCCCAGTCGAACGGGTTGTACCGTGCGACGTCCGCGACCCAGTCCGCCGACAGCCGCGTGTCCATCACCGCCGACGACAGGAACATGAGCGGCAGCGTGACGAGCTGCGAGATGCCGATGAGCGCCTCCTGCTGCCCGGTGAGCAAGGCCGTCGCGTTGCTCAGCGCGGAGAACAGCGCGGTGAGGAGCACGACCGCGAGGAGCAGCGCCAGGACGCCCAACGCCGTCTCGGCGGGCGTGCTGCCGAACCGTGCGCCGCACAGCCACGCGACCGCGAGCACGACGAGCGCCTGCCCGACCGCGACGACGGCCTGGTAGACCATCGTCGACGCGACGAGGGCTCCGCGCGACGTCGGTGACGTGAGGAAGCGGTCCATGACACCGCGGTCCATGTCCTGCACGAACGCCGTGCCGGCCCACGCGGCGCCGAACATCGCCGTCATCATGACGACGCCCGGGGTGATGAACTCGAGGTAGCTGCCGGCCGCGGAGAACCCGGGGATCTCGACGACGGAGCGGAAGAGCTGGCCGAACAGCAGCAGCCAGATCATCGGCTGCACGAGGTTCATGACCAGGAACACGGGGATGCGCGCGCCCTGGCGCAGCGCCCGGGCGGTGAGCAGCCCGGTGTGCACGACGGCGGTCATGCCGCCACCCCAGCAGCCGTCGCCTCGGTGTCGTCCCCGGCCGAGGAGCCGGGCGCGTCCGACTGCGCGGCCGCGAACGTCCGCCCCGTGCGCCGCAGGTAGACGTCGTCCAGGCTCGGACGGGCGAGCGTCGCCGACGCCACGGGGACGCCCGCGGCGTCGAGCGCCGCGAGGACGGCGGGCAGCGCGGCGGCGCCGGACTCCGCCCGGGCGCGCAGCGTGCGGCCCCGCAGGTGGACCTCCCGCACGCCTGAGCACGCGCGCACCGCATCGGTGACACGGTCCGCGAGGGCGGGGCCGGCGTCGGGCACGAGCTCTCCGGGCGGGCCGGCCGAGCCGGCGGCGGGGGCGGCGGCGGGGGCGGCGAGCTCGACGACGATCCCGTCGCCACGCAGCTCGTCCTTCAGCGCGTCGGGCGTGCCGGCGACCACCACGCGCCCGCGGTCGACGATCGCGACGTTCGCCGCGAGGCGGTCCGCCTCGTCCAGGTAGTGCGTGGTGAGGAGGACCGTCATGCTCTCGACCGCGGTCATGCGCTCGATCTCGGCCCACATCCCGGCCCGTGCCTCCGGGTCGAGCCCGGTGGTCGGCTCGTCGAGGAAGAGCACGCGAGGGCTGTGGACGATCCCCATCGCGACGTCGAGCTTGCGCGCCATCCCGCCGCTGTACGTCCGGACGAGACGGTCGGCCGCGTCCGCGAGCGCGAAGCGGTCGAGCAGCTCGGCGGCGCGCGTGCGGGCGGTGCGCGCGCCGAGGCCCTGGAGCCGACCCGCGAGGACGAGGTTCTCCCGTCCGGTGTCCAGGGGGTCGGTCACGGGCTTCTGCGCGACGTACCCGATCGTGCGTCGCACGCGTTCGGGGTCGCGTGCGACGTCGATCCCCGCCACGTGGGCGGTGCCGGCGTCGGCGCGGCTGAGCGTGGTGAGGATCCTGGCGGTCGTGGACTTGCCGGCGCCGTTGGGGCCGAGCAGGGCGAAGACCGTGCCTGCGGGGACGGCGAACGAGAGGCCGTCGAGCGCGGGCACGGGCGGGCGGCCGCGACCGCCCGGGTAGGTCTTGCGGAGGTCGACGGCGGCGATCGCCGTCTCCTGCGCACTGGTTCGGGTGGATGGCACGGGTGGGCTCCTTCGGTCAGGAGCCGTCTCGCCGGGGTGCGGCTCACCCACGCGGCTAGCATGGGTGAGCCCTGGGTGACTGTTGACGCAGGTGTTCCCGTGGAGAGATCGGCGGGACGACTCGGGCTCGGTGGTCCGGGTGTTGGCGCACCCGGGCCACCGCTCTTCTTCGGCCCGGTCCGCACCCGAGGGTGCGCACCGGGGTCTGGGGGCCGGCGCCGTCGGCGCCGGCCGGGCGCCTCAGGGCGCCAGGTCGACGGGCAGGTGCCGGCGCACGACCTCCTCGATCTCCTCGGGCGAGGCTCCCGCGGCACGCAGGCGGGCCATCTCCGACCAGCCGACCTGACCGCCGACGTCACCGCGCTCGAGGCGGTCGGCGAACCGGGCGATCCACTCCCGCTCCGCGCGCAGCATCGCCAACCGGTAGTCGGCCTCCACGAGGAAGAGCTCCGGGAGCCCGGCGGCGACGACGCCCGAGAGGCTCGCGCTCCGGGCCCGGATCTCGGCGTCGAGCGATGCGAGGCGCGCGCGCAGCAGCGCGGCGACCTCCTCGGGCGAGAGCATCGCGATGAGCGACAGCCCGGCCTCGATGTCGGGGTACTCCTTCGACGGGACGGCGAGGAGCTCTCGGAGCCACTCGGCTGCCTCGACCTTTCCGGCCTCGGTGATCTCGTACACGACACGCTCGGGCCGGTTGCCCTCGCGCTCCGAGTGCGACGGCGTGATCAGCCCGTGCTTCTCCAGCGACTTGATGACGGAGTACAGGGAGCCGAAGTTGAGGCGGATGCTGTCGTCCTTGCCCCGGGCGCGCAGGGTGGTCGTGATCTCGTACGGGTACATGGGTCGCTCGGCGAGGCTCGCGAGAACCGCGAGCGCGAGCGGGTTGGACACAGGACGACGGGACATCGCTCACCTCCGAGTACTTGAGTCAGAGTATTCGGGGATGGGTGCTCGCGCAAGGGTGCTCGTGCGTGAGCCGGCCCGTGGCGTCACGTCACGCGGCCAGCTGCACCGCCTGGTCCGGCTCGAGGACGGGAGCGGGCCGCGGTTCGACGACCGGAGCAGGCAGTGACCGGGCGCCGGCCCGGGGTGCCGACCGGGTCTGGGCCCACCGCCGCAGCGCCCCCGCGACCACGACCGCGACCACGACGAGCCCGCCGACGACGAGCGCACCACGCGCACCCAGGAGCTCCATGAGCACCCCGAGCAGCGGCGGGCCCGCCAGGCCCCACGCGGTGCTCGCGGTGCGCCAGACGCCGAGGACGCGGCCGCGCATCTGCGGCGGCGGGTCCGTCTGCAGGACCGTGGTGCCCGCCGTGTCGGAGACCGCCTCGAGGAGCGCCATCGGCCCGACGACGAGCAGGAGGACGGACAGGGTCGGGGCGAGGCCCGCGACCACCTGCAGGAGCGCGCCGGCGGCGGCCAGCACCGCGACGAGACGGACGGTCGGGCGACGCAGCCGCCCGGCGAGGACGGCACCGAGGATGCCGCCGACCGCGAGCACCGTGGAGACGGTGCCGAACTCCTGCGCCCCTCCGGCGAGCGTCCCGGTGACGAGGACCGCGAGCGTCAGCGTGTAGTTGCGGCCGAGCACGGCGCTCACGGCCGTCACGGCGAGGAGCGCCACCAGACGGGGCCGGCCGAGGAAGTACCGGACGCCACCGACCGTGCGGGCCGACGCGGCAGACTCCTTCCCGGCCGCGGTGGTGGCCTCCCCCGGGAGCGCCCCGGTCGCGGGGGCCTCCACCGGGGCGACGGGGGTCGCGGTGGCCTCCCCCGGGGCGACCCCGGCCGTCCGGTCGCCGGCGGGAGGCGCCGTCGCGCGCCCTGCGTCGGGGTGCAGGGTGAGGAACGGGACGACGAGCGACACCGCGAGGAGGGACGCCCCGTTCGCCAGGTAGGCGACCGCGGGTCCGGCGACGGCGACCGCCCCTCCGGCGACGGCGACCCCGACCAGCCGACCCGCGCTGTGCACCACCGACCCGATCCCGATCGCGGACGGCACGTCCTCGACGGGGACGAGGTCGTTGCCGAGGAGCGCGGTCGCGGGGCCGTCGACCGTCGCCACGAGTCCGGTGACGGCGGACAGCGCGAGGACCACCGGCAGGCTGAGCAGGTCGAACGAGACCAGCGCGGCGGTCGTCAGGGCGACGGCGCCGAGCACGGCCTGGCTGACCGCGGCGGTCAGCTTGCGCGGCCACCGGTCGACGACGGCGCCGCCCGCCACACCGAGCAGGAGGCCCGGAGCAGCCTGGACGGCGAGGGACAGCCCGGTCATGGCCGCGGAGCCCGTGAGCTGCAGGACGAGGAGGTTCTGGACGGTCAGCTGCATCCAGGCGCCGACGTTGGAGACGAGGTTCGCGCCCGACCACCAGCGCATCGAGCGGTGCCGGAGCGCACGCCAGGGCGATCGGTCGGGGGACGTCCGGGCGGGGCGGGTCAGGGTGAGGGCACGGCGGGCACGGTTCAGGACAAGGAGAGGCACAGCACGCAATCAAGGGTGAGACGGGGGCACGGTAGGGGGAAGGGCAGCGCCGCGGTCCGACGACCGCAGACAGTTGTACATTCAAACAACCGGTTCGGGAGCCGCTCCACCTCCGGGCCCCGAACGTGACCGATCTCGCAGGTTGCGCACGACCGCTGCCCCGCTCCCGCATGATGGGTCCATGCAGACGAGGGTCGCCGCCTACGCCGTGGTCGTCCGCGAGGACGGCGGGATGCTCCTGCCCCACTGGAGCGAGGCCGGGCACGGCGGCTGGACGCTCCCCGGAGGCGGCGTCGAGCCCGGGGAGCACCCGGAGGAGGCGGCGGTGCGCGAGGTGCGCGAGGAGACGGGGTACGACGTCGAGCTCGACGGCATCCTCGGTGTCGACAGCATCGTCGTCGAGGCCGCCCGCCGGCTGCGCCCCGAGGACCGCGACCGGCCCCTGCACGCCATCCGCATCGTCTATCGCGCCCACGTGGTGGGCGGGCGGCTCCAGGTCGAGCGGGACGAGTCGACCGACGACGTCGGCTGGTTCACGCCCGACGAGGTCGACGCGCTCGAGCGGGTCGGGCTCGTCGACGTCGCCCGCCGCTGGGCGGGCCTCCTCCCCGCGGCACCGTGACCGCCGTAGGCCACCTGCGCCGCCCGGCCTCCCGGCGCGCTCCGCGGCCCCCCTACCGTCGCGGCGCGCGGACCGGTGCGCTCGCCGTGGCCCTCCTGGCGACGCTCCTCGCCGGCTGCTCGGCCGACCCGCCCGACGACCCCACCGCGAGCACCGCTCCCGCCCCGGCCCCGGGCGCCGGATCGCGGCCGTCGCCCGACGCGTCGGCGCCGCCCGTCGTGACCGTGGCGGCGACGTCCGGGCCGGTGACGCTCGAGGTCGCCGTCCCCGCGACCTCCGCCTCGGCCGACCCCGTCGTCGTGAGCCCGGCCGACGAGGGGGCGACGGACGTCACCCTCGTGCTGGCGGGAGACCCGGCCGTGCTCTCCGTGGCGAGCGGGTCGCTCGAGCGCCACGCCGACGGCACGCTGACCGTCCTGGACGACGCCGGAGCGCCCGTCGGCGGGGTCGGCGCGCCACGCGTCACCGGTCGGCACGGCCTGTCGCCCGACGTCGGCACGGGCTCCGACCCGGACCGCACGACGGCGGCCGGGACACCGGGCGTGCGGGTCGTGCTCGTCGACGCGCGCCACGCGGAGATCAGGCTCGTGCGCGCCGGGGAGACGACGTCGGACGCCCCCGGGACGGGCGACGGGGTCGCGTCGGACGCCCCGGCCGACGTGGCGGGCGACGGCGCCACCGCGACGTGGGACGTCGTCGCGTCGCTCGGCACGCACGCGGTGCGCAGCACCGAGTGGGGCGAGCGCGAGGGCGGGCGGTCGCTGGCGGTCGACGCGACCGCGTGGGCCCGTGCCGCCGGGCGGGCGGGTCAGGACCTCGTGCACGCCCAGGTGGTCGCCGCCGAGCCGGAGGCCGGCACCGCGACGATGCGTGACCAGCTCGTCTGCCACGCCGTGGGCGCACCGGACAAGCCGACCTGGAACCTGGAGCCGTGGCGGCCCGACGTCGGGCTGATCGCGACCATGGCGGCACGCTGCAACCCGGTGTGACCCGCCGGGGTCAGGCGGCGCCGAGCAGCTGCGCGGCGACCCCCACGGCCCCGTCGACGTCGATGCCCGGGGCACCCTCCCAGGCCCCACCCCCGACCATGACCTCCACCTCGGGGAGCGTCGTGGTCGTCGCCACCGCGCCCGCGACCGCGGTGTCCGCCGCCAGCGTGACCGCGACTCCACCCAGGGCCGCGATGCCGGCGTGCTCCACGGGCACGAGCCCGACGGCGGCCAGCTGCTCGGGCGGCAGGACCTCCCCCGCGGGAGGCGACACGCTCACCTCGACCGAGCGGTTGAGGCTCATGTCCGTGATGTCGTCCGGCGCGTCCCACCGGCAGGACAGGGACCACTCGTCGAGACCGTGCCCCTCCTGGAGCACGAGCCCGTCGACGTAGGCCGCGACGAGCGGCTCCACGGCCTCGCACGACGAGTAGACCGCCGTGACGCTCTCGAACGTCGGCCCGTCCGCGTCGCCGGACGACTCCCCCGCGGGCTCCGCCGCCGTCTGCGCAGGTGTCGCCGCGACGTCGCCGTCGGCCGTCTCGACGGCGTGGTTCGCGTGGTCCGCGTGTCCGGAGCACCCCGCAAGCATCAGCGCGAGGGCGGGCAGGACGGAGAGCGCGGCGCGGCGGCGTGGGGTCATGCCGCGATGATAGAGCGCGTTCGCGCAGGTCAGAGACCTGCGGCCGCCCTTCGGACGACGAGAAGCCCGGGCGGCACGACGGCTGGTGGACGTCGTGCCGCCCGGGCCGCACCTCGACGGCGGTACCGCTCCGCCTGCTGCGTCGAGGACGTCTCCGGGTCGGGTCTCGGCGGCCCGCGTCAGCGCGCCTGCGGCCCGCCCTTCGCAGCCTTGAGCAGCGCCTTCTCGCTCTGCGGCTCGTCGCCGCTCGCGCGCAGGCGCCGGTAGTGGTCGCGCGCCTCGTCCTGGCGCTCCTTCTCGATGCCGGACGCGATCGTCGCGCGCAGGTGCTCGGGACCGTAGCCCCATGCGTCGACGAGGTCCTGCGCGTGCGGGCGCAGGCGGTCGATCAGGCGGTCGAGGTAGCTCGTCACGGTGCGGGCGCGCTGCGCCGAGAGGCGGCCGTTGAGCAGGTACCACGCGAGGTGGCGCTCGACGAGGCTCAGCCCGAAGAGGTCACGCGCGGTCGTGAGCACCTCGCGCGTGCCGGCGTCCTCGACGGTCTCGAGCGCCTGGGTGAACGCCTCCCAGCGCAGCAGCTCCGCGTGCGCGCGGGCCGCCTCGACGAGCTCGACCTGGTGGGCGTTGAACAGGTTCGTCGCGGTCTCGGGGTCCGCCTTCTGCGCCGGGCGCAGCGCCTGCGCGACGTCCGCGACCATCGTCTCGACACGGTCGGTGAGCAGCGCGCGCTGCGTCTCGGGGTCACGCAGATGGCCCGCCGCCCGGCGCGGGTCGCCGACGTCGGCGAGCGCCTGGGCCGCACGCTTCAGCGGCGTGCGGTGCAGCGCCATGTCGCCCGCACGCTCGACGACGACGCGCGCCATCTGACCCGGCGTGATGCCCTTGAACTGCTTGCCGTAGTCGGCGAGCAGGCGCTTGGCGACGAGCTGGAGCAGGACGGTGTTGTCGCCCTCGAACGTCGCGTAGACGTCGAGGTCCGCGCGCAGGCTCGTGATGCGGTTGGCCGTGAGGAAGCCGGCTCCGCCGCACGCCTCGCGGGTCTCCTGCAGGGTGTCGAGCGCGAACCGGGTGCTCGTCGCCTTGAGGGCGGCGGCGGTCGTCTCGAGGTCCTCGCGCTGCTCCGGGGTGTCCTCCTCCCCGGAGAACACCGAGTGGAACAGGTCGAGGAGGCGGTCGTGCGCGAAGTGCCCGGCGTAGGCCTCGGCGATCGGCACGATCAGACGGCGCTTGTGCGTGCCGTAGTCGAGCAGCACGACCTCCTCGGTCGCGCTCGCGCCGGTGAACTGCCGGCGCTCGTTCGCGTACCGCACGGCGATCGCGAGGCCGAGCTTGGCGGCGGAGATCGCCGCGCCGTCGAGCGACACGCGACCCTGGACGAGCGAGCCCAGCATCGTGAAGAACCGGCGACCGGGGCTCTCGATGGGGCTCGAGTACGTGCCGTCCGCCTCGACCGAGCCGTAGCGGGCGAGGAGGTCCGACCGCGGGACGCGGACGTGGTCGAAGTGCAGGCGCCCGTTGTCGATGCCGTTGAGCCCGCCCTTGAGCCCGTCGTCCTCGCCGCCGACGCCCGGCAGGAACGGCAGGCGGCCAGCCTCGTCGCGCTCGCCCGCGGTGTCGCGGATCGGGACGTAGAACGCGTGCACGCCGTGGTTGACGTTCTTCGTGATGAGCTGGGCGAACACGACCGCGGCGACGCCGTGCACGCCGGCGTTGCCGAGGTACTCCTTCCACGCCCCGCGGAACGGGGTGTGGAGGACGAACGCCTCGGTCTCCGGGTCGTAGGTCGCCGTCGTGCCGATGCTCGCGACGTCGGAGCCGTGGCCGATCTCCGTCATCGCGAACGCACCCGGGACCGACAGGTCCATCGCGCCGGGCAGGAGCCGGTCCTGCTGCTCGGGCGTGCCGAGGTGCAGGATCGCCGCGCTGAACAGGCCCCACTGCACGCCGGCCTTGATCTGGAGCGACGGGTCGGCGGCGACGAGCTCCTCGTACCCGGCGAGGTTGCCGCCCGGGTCGTTCGCGCCGCCGAGGTGCTCCGGGAACGCGCGCCACACCTGGCGCCTGTCCGCGAGCAGGTGCATCTGCTCGAGCACGCGCTCGCGGTGCTCGCGCAGGCTCTGGCCCTCGATGCGCCAGAAGGCCTCCTCACCCGCCGTGGCGCGCGCCGACGCACGCAGGTCGGCCCACCGGCCGAGCAGGATCTTCTCGAGCGCGGCGACGTCGACGCGCGCCTCGCTGCGCGGCGTCGCGGAGCCGTCGCTGCGCTGGGCGACGTCGGGGCGGTCGGACGTGGCGGTCATGGGATCTCCTTGAGTGCTGAGGCGTTCGCCGGAGCGGGGGTGACGCGGGCGGCGTCGCGACGCGTCACGGGCGGCGTGCCGACGTCGTCGTGGGAGCGGGCGGTGCCCGGGTTGTGGGAGAGGACGCCGACCGGCCCGGCCCAGAGCCAGGCGGCGACGCGCTCGGTGAGCTGCTCACGGTCGGGGGCGCCGGGCCGGTCGCGGTGGGCGAGCCACCACTCCCCGGCCCCGCGGACGAAACCGACGGCGCCCGCGGCCCAGGCCGCGGCGTCGGCGGCCGGGACGTCCGTGACGCGGGCGAACGGCTCGGCGACGAGCTCGATGACGGAGTCGAGGAACGCCGCGAGGGGCGCCTGGCTGGTGCCGGCCGCGGCCGCGCCGGTCGCGGCGAGCTGGGCGGCCTGCTCCTCGGTGCCCGCGACGGCGCTCGTCCGGGTGACGAAGTAGTAGACGTTGGGCGAGCTCTCGATCATCTCGAGGTAGACGCCCACCATCGCGCTCAGCGCGCGCCGGGGCGTCTCGGCGGCCTCGGCGGCCTGGGTGAGCGCGTCGTGCATCTGGCCGACGACCGCGGCGCCGAGGGCGACCTGGAGGCCCGTCTTGTCGTCGAAGTACCGGTAGATGATCGACTTGGACGTCCCCGACGCGGCCGCGATCTCGTCCATGGAGACCCCGGGGCCGCCTCGGTGCACGGCCTTGCTCGCCGCCCGGATGAGCTCCGCCCGGCGTGCCGCCCGGTGCTCGTCCCACCGCGTGGAGCGGCCGTCCACGCCCGCGCCCGGCTGCACCCGTCCTCGGGTGGCCGGCTGCGCGTCGGCACCTGCGTTCACGTCGTCCTCCGTTGCGCCCGACCTCGGTGTCGTCGGTACCTCGTCATCGGTACCGTGCCGGGCAGGGCGAGATCCCTGTGACCCGACTCACGAAACCGACAGTATCAGGTACTCTTGGTATTGGACACCCCGACGGCTCGCCTCCTGGCTCCCCCCGCGAGAGGCACCCCGAGCCGGACCCAACGCAGCGCAGCGAGTGCGGACAGGAAGTGAGGCACAGTGGCCGTCAGCAAGAGCCCCCGCCGGAACGTCGAGCAGGACCCGGAGCGGATGCCGGGCACGACCCCGCAGAGGTCTGCCCCCCGCGACGCGTGGGTGATCGGGGGCAACCGCATCCCCTTCGCGCGCGCCGGCAAGAAGTACGCACGCGCCGGCAACCAGGAGATGTTCACCGCCGCGCTCGAGGGCCTCGTCGCCCGCTACGGCCTGCAGGGCGAGCGCCTGGGCGAGGTCGTCGGCGGTGCGGTGCTCAAGCACTCGCGCGACTTCAACCTCGTGCGCGAGTCCGTCCTCGGCTCGTCCCTCTCGCCGCAGACCCCCGCGTACGACCTGCAGCAGGCGTGCGCGACCGGCCTCGAGGCGACGATCGCCGTCGCGAACAAGATCCGCCTGGGCCAGGTCGAGTCCGGCGTCGCGGGGGGTTCCGACACCGTCTCCGACGCGCCGATCGCCGTGAGCGAGGGCCTGCGCCGCGCGCTGCTCGAGGCGAGCCACGCCAAGACGCTCGGCCAGCGCGTCAAGGCGTTCACGAAGGTCCGCCCCGCCGACCTCGCACCGCTCACCCCCGCGACCGACGAGCCGCGCACCGGGCTGTCGATGGGCGAGCACCAGGCGATCACCACGGCGCAGTGGGGCATCACGCGCGAGGCGCAGGACGAGCTCGCCCTCGCGAGCCACGAGCACCTCGCGGCCGCGTGGGACGCCGGGTTCTTCGACGACCTCGTCACGCCGTTCCACGGGCTCGTGCGGGACGACAACCTGCGCACCGACTCCTCGCTCGAGAAGCTCGCCGCGCTCAAGCCCGTGTACGGCAAGCGCCTCGCCGGCACCGAGCCCACCATGACCGCCGGGAACTCCACACCGCTCACGGACGGCGCCTCGACCGTCCTGCTCGGCTCGGCCGAGTGGGCCCGGGCACGCGACCTGCCGCTGCTCGCCCGCGTCGTCGACGCCGAGACGGCCGCGGTCGACTTCGTGCACGGGCGCGAGGGCCTCCTCATGGCCCCCGTGCACGCCGTGCCGCGCCTGCTCGCGCGCAACGGCCTGGCGCTCGGCGACTTCGACCTCTACGAGATCCACGAGGCGTTCGCGTCGACCGTGCTCACGACCCTCAAGGCCTGGGAGGACGACGAGTACTGCCGGACCGAGCTCGGCCTGGACGGCGCGCTCGGCTCGATCGACCGCTCGCGCCTCAACGTCAACGGCTCCTCGCTCGCCGCGGGCCACCCGTTCGCCGCCACGGGCGGGCGCATCGTCGCGACGGCGGCCAAGCTCCTCGCGGCCCGGACCGCCGAGACGGGCGCGCCGGCGCGCGCGCTGATCTCGGTGTGCGCCGCAGGAGGCCTCGGCGTCGCCGCGATCCTCGAGTCGGTCCCGACCACCGACGCCACGGCCTGACGGCCCCGACGACCCGAGAGGAACCACCGTGACCGACTCCTACGTCCAGGCCGTCAACTCCGGCTTCACGAAGACGCTCGCGAAGAAGCTCGGCCTGCCCCGCCCCGCGGTGCTGCGCCGGTTCCGTGCGGGCGACCCGCTCACCGTCGGGCCCGTGCTCGTGCTCGGCGGCACGCCCGGCGTGCGCGACGACGCCGACCGCGTCGCCGAGGCCCTGCTCGCCTGGGACCTCGACGTCCGCCAGACCGTGGACGACACCACCCGCTGGGGCGCGATCGTCGTCGTCCTCAGCGGCCTCCAGCGGCCCGAGGACGCGTCCGCGCCCGTCCTGGCGCTCTCGGCCAACCTCCGCCGGCTCGCCCCGAACGGCCGCGTCGTGACGATCTCGCGCGCCCCCGCCGACGGGGACGCGCCCGAGGTCGCCGCCGCCCGCGAGGGCGTCGACGGCTTCCTGCGCTCGGTCGCCAAGGAGCTGCGCTACGGCGCGACCGGCAACGGCATCCAGCTCGCGGACGACGCCCCCGTCGACGCCCCGAGCGTCCTCGCGACCCTCCGCTTCTTCCTCTCCGCCAGGTCGGCGTTCGTCGACGGCCAGCTCCTCCGCGTCGGTGGCGAGCCGCACGCCGAGGTAGCGGGGGAGGCGTCGGACCCGAACGGCGTGGAAGCCGCGCGCCAGGATGCACGGCCGACGGACCGGGGCGACGGCGCGGCCGGCCCAGGCACCGACGTCGCCCGGGCCGCCGGACCCGACCCGAGCACGGACGCCGACGCCGACCGTCCCCTCGCGGGCAAGGTCGCCGTCGTCACGGGCGCGGCGCGCGGCATCGGGGCCCAGGTCGCCCGGACGCTCGCGCGCGACGGCGCGAAGGTCGTCGTCGTCGACGTCCCCGCCGCGGGCGAGGCGCTCGCGAAGGTCGCGAACGAGATCAAGGGCACCGCGCTGCAGCTCGACGTGACCGCCGACGACGCGGGCGCGCGCATCCTCGAGCACGCCCGGGCGCGCCACGGCGGGCTCGACGTCCTCGTCCACAACGCCGGGATCCTGCGCGACAAGCTGCTCGCGAACATGTCCGCGGACAAGTGGGACGCGGTGGTCGCGGTCAACCTCGCGGCGCAGCTGCGCATCACGGAGTACCTGCTCGGCGCGTCGGGCTTCTCGGCGGAGCCCCGGATCGTCTCGCTCGCGTCGACGAGCGGCATCGCCGGCAACCGCGGCCAGTCCAACTACGCGTTCTCGAAGGCGGGCGTCATCGGGCACACCCGCGCGTTCGCGCGCCTGCTCGCGGCACCGGGCGGACCCGGGGGCACGGCGAACGCCGTCGCGCCGGGGTTCATCGAGACGGACATGACGGCATCCATCCCGTTCGTGCAGCGGGAGGTGGCGCGTCGTGTCGCCTCCCTCCAGCAGGGTGGCCAGCCGGTGGACGTGGCCGAGGCCATCGCGTTCCTCGCGTCGCCGGGCGCGTCGGGCGTGAACGGCCAGGTCCTGCGCGTGTGCGGGCAGAACGTGGTGGGCCGGTGACGGGCGCCGACGGGGCCGCGCCGCACGACCCGACGACGCGCGACGCCGCGGAGACCGCACGCGTGGAGACGCTGCCCGCGGTCCCGGGGCTGGGCGGGCTGTACGTGCGCGGGCTCGCGGCGTCGGGCCGGCTCGCCGCGGCGCACCGCCTCCCGGGAGGCAGCGGGCGCGCGGAGCTCGCGCTGCCCGACGTCGCGTACCGCGTCGCGGCCGTGCCGACGGGCGACGCGGCACGACCGGGCGCCGTCGGGAGCGCCGCGCACCTCGCGCGGTACGACGAGCTCGTCGGCGAGCCGCCGTCGGACGTGCTGCCCGCGGGGTACCTGCACGTGCTCGCGTTCCCGCTCGCCACGGCCGTCATGGTCCGCACGGACTTCCCCCTGCCCCTGCTCGGCATGGTGCACCTCGCGAACTCGGTGTCCGTGCTGCGCGCGGTCCGGCTCGGGGACACGCTCGAGGTCCGCGCGTGGGCGCAGGACCTGCGGCCCCACCGGCGCGGCGTCCAGGTCGACCTCGTGACGGAGGTCGCGGTCGAGCGCACGGACGACGAGCGTGCCGCGGGCAGCGGCCTGGCGGCGACGACCCTCGCGTACCGCGGGGTGTCGACGTACCTGGCGAAGGGCTTCTCCCTCCCGGACGCGTCGGCGCCTCGTGACGGCGACGCGGCAACCGGGTCCGACACGTTCGTCCCGCCGCTCCCGACCGGCCGGTGGAGTCTCGGCGCGGGGACGGGTCGCGCGTACGCGGCGGTCTCGGGCGACCGCAACCCGATCCACACGTCGGCGCTCGGCGCGAAGGCGTTCGGGTTCCCCCGCGCCATCGCCCACGGCATGTACACCGCCTCCCGAGCGCTGGCCGAGGCGGGGCCGCGGCGCGGCGCGGCGTACGACTGGACGGTCTCGTTCGCCAAGCCCGTGCTCCTGCCGAGCACCGTCGACGTCGCGCTGCGCCCGGCGGGCGACGTGGACGCCGGGGTGCGGGACGCCGTCGGGCGGGTGGCTCCTGCCGTGCGCGACGGCGCGGGCGACCCGTCCGCGGGTCTCGTCTACCAGGCGTGGGACGGCAAGGGACGGCTCCACCTCGCGGGCCGCGTCACCGCCCGTCCCTGACCGAACGTTCCCGCCGAGCACGGGGTCGGCGACCGCGATCTCCCGGATCCGGTCGCCGACCCCGTGCTCGTGGGTCGCGGAACCCGTGCTCGGGGACGTCTCGTCAGGCCGGTCGCGCCGCGACGTCGGCGAGGCGGGTCAGGAGGCCGTCGCGCACGGAGGGCCACTCGTCGACCAGGACCGAGAAGTAGGCCGTGTCCTGGCGAGACCCGTCGGGCGCGACGCGGTGGCTGCGCAGCACGCCCTCCGGCACCGCCCCCAGCCGTCGGATCGCCGCGATCGACCGGCTGTTGCGGGCGTCGGCCCGCAGGGCGACGCGCGCGACGCCGAGGTCCTCGAACGCGTGCCGCAGCAGCAGGTACTTGCACGCCGGGTTCGTCACGCCGCCCCACCACTCGCGCGCGTAGAACGTCGAGCCGAGCTCCACGCGACCCTGGGACGGCACCCACTCATAGAGCGAGGTCGACCCGCGCACCGCGCCCGCGGTGCCGGCCACCTCGGCGGGCCCGGCACCCGACGATGCGCCGACCACCGCGAAGGCGAGCCGCCCCGGTGCCGCGACGGCGTCGCGGACGTACCGCGTCATGGCCCGGGTCCCGCGCGGCACCGCACTGGACATGCCCGCCCAGATGCCGTCGTCGACGATCGCGCCGAGCGCGGGGGCATGCTCCTCGGCGAGCGGCTCGAGGCGGACGCCGAAGCCTTCGAGGAGAGTCTCGTGCTGCACCGGGACATCCCACCACACGGCCAGCCCGCCCGCGTGCGAGTCCCGCGCACCCTGCCTACGGTCGAGGAACCGGACGAGAGGAGGACCCCATGGGTCTCGGAGACAAGATCGAGCACGCCGCCGAAGAGGCGAAGGGCAAGGTCAAGGAGAGCGCCGGCAAGGCGAAGGGCGACGAGCGCCTGGAGACCGAGGGCAAGGGCGAGCAGGCGAAGGCCAACGTCAAGCAGGCTGGCGACGACGTCAAGGACGCGTTCGACAAGTAGTACCGGTACGCACCGGCATCACGAGGGCTCCGCTCCGGCGGGGCTCTCGCGGTGTTCCGGGACACTACGACGCCGCGAGCGGCAACGGCTCGGCCGGGCGCACCGGGGCGAGCACCGGCACGACGCGGCGCGGAGATCCGTTCGAGGATCCCGGGTCGACGAGGGCGGCCAGCGTCTCAGCGTGGAGAACGCTCGTCGACGTCCGGTGAACGCCCTTCCGAGGGCGGCCGTCGACGCCGTTCAGACCGCCGGTCCGCAGCCCGCGGCGTCGGCGAGGAAGCCCGCCGCGGCGGTCGCGAAGAGGCCCTCGAGACCCGATCCGGCAGGCACCGGGCGCGGGTCGTCGCCGACCGTCCAGCAGCCGTCGACGACGGCGTACCGCGTCGCGGGCCCCTGCTCGACGTACGCGCGCACGGCGTCGACGAGGCGCACGACGTCCGCGCCCGTCGTCCCGACGCCCACCGACGCGCGGATCGCGCCCGCGTCGTACCCGAGACGCGCGAGGAGCGGGTGCGCGCAGAAGCGTCCGTCGCGCACTCCGATGCCGTGCTCGGCCGAGAGGTAGGCGGCGACGAGGCCGGGGTCGTGGCCCTCGACGGAGAACGTCACGACGCCCACAGGGTCGACGGCGTCGTCCCAGACCTGCACGACGCGCACACCCGGAACGTCCTCGAGGCCGGCGACGATCCCCGCGCGCAGGCGCGCCTCGTGCGCGTGGAGGACCGCCGGGTCGAGCGCCGCGAGCGCGTCGCACGCCGCGGCGAGCGCGACCGCGCCCACGACGTTCGGCGACCCGGCCTCGTGGCGGGCGGGCGCCGTCTGCCACTGCGTCCCGGTCACCGCGACCTGCCGCACCGCGCCGCCCCCGGCGAGGTACGGCGTGCCCGCGTCGAGCCAGTCGCGCCGGCCGACGAGCGCGCCCGCGCCGAACGGCGCGTAGGTCTTGTGCCCGGAGAACGCGACGTAGTCGACGTCCGTGCCGGCGAGCGAGAACCCGCGGTGCGGGACGAGCTGCGCGCCGTCGAGCACGACGCGCGCCCCGGCGTCGTGCGCGACCCGCACCACGTCGGCGACGGGCAGCGACTCCCCCGTCACGTTCGACGCGCCGGTCACGGCGACCAGCGCGTACGGGAAGCGGGCGAGCTCGGCGCGCAGACCGGACAGCGTCTCCGCGACCGACGCACCGCCCGCGAGGACGGTCGCGCCGCCCGCGCGCTGCCACGGCAGCAGGTTGGCGTGGTGCTCGACGTCGAGGACGAGCACCCGTCCCGGCGTGCCGTCCTCGCTCGCCGGGACGCAGCCCGCGAGCAGGTTGAGCGAGTCGGTGGTGTTGCGTGTGACGACGGTGACGTCGTCCTCCCGCGCGCCGACGAAGGCGCCGATCGTGCGGCGCGACGCCTCGTACAGCGCCGTCGAGACCTGCGACAGGTAGCCCGCGCCACGGTGCACGCTCGCGTAGAGCGGCAGGACCTCGGTGACGCGGTCCGCGACCGCGCGCAGCGCCGGGGCCGACGCCGCGACGTCGAGGTTCGCGTACGGGACGCTGCGGCCGTCGACGAGCGGGACGAGCGTGTCCGCGCCGACGACGGGCAGCAGGGCGGGTGCGTCCGCGAGCGCCGCGAGGCCGGTGGCGTCCGCCGACGAGCCGGTCGGACACGAGAGGTCGACGAGAGCAGTCATGGCACGGTCCTCCGAGGACGGTCCGGGGAGGGTGCTCCCCGCGCTTGCCGCGCGCCGGTCGGCGTGCGGCCTGGTCGTCACCCGGGGCACCCCGCCGCGAGAGGAGGGTTGCCGGCCAGCAAACCGGGGTTTCACGCTGGCACTCATGACCTGTGTCCCAGGATGTCTGGGCGGCACGCGACGTGTCAACCGGTGGTCACGGCGTCTCGGATGGCGGGACGCAGTGCACGTACGGGGGGTCGGTGGGCCAGCCGCTCTCGTCGACCTCGAACGACTCGAGCACGTCGCCCGTCCCTGCCTCGAGCACGACGACCGAGTCCTTGGGCCACTCGGCGGGGTCCCCGGGTGGGGTCTGCGGTGGGTGCTGGAGGCGCGTGCCGTTCGTGTGCGCCTCGAGGACGGCGCCCGTCCGCGTGCTCACGAGCACGACGGCGGGGTGCGCGTCGGCGTAGGCGTCGCACGCCTCACCGTGGCCGTCCCCGCTCCACCACCCTGCATAGCCCCCGACCGTGAGCCCGGACGGGTCGACCGGCTCGCCGGCGGGCGTGTCGGCGTCGCGCCCCGCTCGCCCCGGAACGGTCGTCAGGATGCCGTCCCCGGGCTCGACCTCGACGACCCGCGGTCCCTCCGGGTCGGGTGCGTCCTCGGCACCGACCACGAGGACCTCCGCGACGGCCTGCGGCGGTCCCTCACCGCCGGGCGCCCTCCACAGCACGGCGGCGCCGACCAGCACGGCGGCACCCGCCACGATCGATCCCACCGCACCGCGCCGTCCGGTCCGCATCGGCTCCCCCTGCCCGCCCGGACCCCCGCCGGGTGCGGGGCCACGCTAGCGCGACCGGCCGACGTCGCGCCCCGCTCGCCCAGGGAGGCGACGCCGTCCCCGAGACGGGCGTTCCGCTCGTCGGACACGTGGCGTACGATCCCGAGCAACCATCCGGAGCGGCCGAGTGACGTGGCACGTCGACGCCGCAGCAACCCCCCGGTCCGTCGCGAGGCGGCCGGGCGCAGGGTGCTACTGCCACGATCGATGGAGGAGGACTCATGAGCGACCAGTCCCAGCACGCGTCGGCCGTGCCCGACGCCCGACCCGCCGCAGGCTACGCCGGCGACCTCACGCCGCAGCAGGCGTGGGACCTGCTCACGAGCGACGAACGCGCGGTGCTCGTGGACGTCCGCACCGAGGGCGAGTGGCGCACCATCGGCGTGCCCGACGCCACGGACCTCGGCCGCGACGTCGTGTTCGACGAGTGGGTGACGCCGGCCGGTCCCAACCCGCGGTTCGTGGACCAGCTCGTCGACGCCGGGCTCACCCCCGGCGACGAGCGCCCCGTCGTGTTCCTGTGCCGCTCGGGCCAGCGCTCGATCGGCGCCGCGCGCGCCGCCACGGCCGCCGGGCTCGGGCCGTCGTACAACGTGCTCGAGGGCTTCGAGGGTGCACAGGGCTTCTCCGGCCTGCGCGACGTCGAGGGCTGGAAGGTCCGCGGGCTGCCGACGACGACGTTCGACGAGGCGGCCCGGTGAGCGCCTCGCAGCCCGGCTCCGTGCCCGGCGGCTCCGGCCGCAAGCCCCTGCCCGCGAGCGCGCGCCCCGCGACGCTCGCGGTGCGCGGCGGCCACCACCGCACGGAGTTCCAGGAGACGTCCGAGGCGCTGTTCCTCACCCAGGGGTACACGTACGACCGCGCGTCCGACGCCGAGGCCGCCTTCAAGGGCGAGCTCGACCGGTTCATCTACTCCCGCTACGGCAACCCCACCGTGCACGCGTTCGAGGAGCGCCTGCGCCTGCTCGAGGGCGCCGAGGCGTGCTACGCGACGGCGTCGGGCATGTCCGCGGTGTTCACCTCCCTCGCCGCGCTCGTGGGCTCCGGGTCGCGGATCGTCGCGGCGCGCGCTCTCTTCGGGTCGTCCCTCGTCATCTTCGACGAGATCTTCGCGAAGTGGGGCGTGCGGACCGACTACGTCGACGGCCACGTGCTCTCGCAGTGGGAGGAGGCGCTCTCGACCCCGGCGGACGTCGTGTTCTTCGAGACGCCGTCCAACCCGATGCAGGACATCGTCGACGCGCGGCGCGTGAGCGAGCTCGCGCACGCCGCCGGTGCCGTGGTGGTGCTCGACAACGTGTTCGCCACGCCGCTGCTGCAGAAGCCGCTCGAGCTCGGCGCCGACGTCGTCGTGTACTCGGCGACCAAGCACATCGACGGGCAGGGCCGCGTGCTCGGCGGCGCGATCCTCGGGACCGAGGAGTACGTCACCGGCCCGGTGCAGACGTTCCTCCGCAACACCGGACCGTCGCTCTCGGCGTTCAACGCCTGGGTGCTGCTCAAGGGTCTGGAGACGCTCCCGGTGCGCGTCGCGGCGCAGAACGCCCACGCGACGCAGGTCGCCGAGGCGCTCGAACAGCTCCCCGGGGTCGGCCGCGTGCGCTACCCGTTCCTCGCGTCGCACCCGCAGCGCGAGCTCGCGCGGTCGCAGCAGAGCGGCGGCGGCACGGTCGTGACGTTCGACCTCGCCGTCCCCGAGGGCACCGACCCGGAGACCGCGAAGAAGCGCGCTTTCACGTTCCTCGACGCGCTGCAGGTCGTCGACATCTCGAACAACCTCGGCGACGCCAAGTCGCTCATCACCCACCCGGCCACGACGACGCACCGCAAGCTCGGGCCCGAGGGTCGCGCCGCCGTCGGGATCGCGGAGACGACCGTGCGCCTGTCCGTGGGGCTCGAGGACCCGCTCGACGTGATCGAGGACGTGGAGCAGGCGCTCGGCGTCTGACGCGCACGGCGCGCGGACCTGAGGCGCCCTAGCCTGACGGCATGCTCGCGTACGTCCGTCCGCCGATCCCCCGACAGGTGTTCCACGACCGGGCCGGGGAGCCGTTCGAGTACGGCGAGCGCTGGGCGCACCTCGACGGTCCACCCGAGGACACGTACTCCGTCGACTCCCACCCGGAACGGTTCGCCCCGCTCGTCGACGTCGCGGACGCGCTCGTCCGGCACCTCGCGACGAGGTACGCCGTCACGGTCGAGGACGTCGACCTGCGCGGGTTCGACCTCTCGTCGCACTCGCCGGACTCGCCGGCGCATCCCGTGCTCGCAGGGCTGCGCCACGTGGACCCGAAGGCGGTGCGCGCGGTGCGCCTCGTGCCCGCGTCGGACGACGCCGCGCCGCTGACCCTCGTCGTCACCGGCTACCCGAGCGTGGTCGTGCGCGCCGGCGTGCTGCACGAGGACCCGTTCCCCTCGTGCGGGTGCGACGCGTGCGACGACACCGCAGAGAACGCGGCCGAGGCGCTCGAGGAGCTCGTCCTCGGCGTCGTGGAAGGACGCTTCTCGGAGGGCATCTCCGGATCGCGCCACGGGTTCGGCGAGTCCTGGGTGCGATACCGGCTGGACGGGCGCGACGGGCGCTGGGGGTCCGGGGAGGGCCAGCTCGCGCTGCAGCGCGCCGTCGCGGAGGCGGCAGGACGCCGGCTGGCAGCGCTCCCCGACGGTCGCTGGCAACCGTGGGCTCGCGCGACGTGATCGTCGCTCGCGCCGCCTGCGCCGGTCGTCGCCCGTCCCGGGGAAGGGAGGGGCGACGACGGCGGTCCGGACGGTTCAGTAGCTGACGCTCGGAGCGACCAGGCGGTGGACCACCGCGAACCAGGCGAGGGCGCCGAGGGCGAGGACGAGCAGCAGCCTGCCGAGCACGACCGGGACGCCGTACCGCGCGCGCACCGCCTCGACGAGCTGCCAGGCCGCGGGCACGAGCGCGAGGATCCCGGCCGCCTGCACGACCTGCAGGAGCCGCAGCACGGCATCGGGCACGGCCTGGAACGACAGCGCCGCGACGAGCACCCCCACCCAGGAGAGCGTCCCGACGAGCGCGGACCCCACCCCGACACGCGTGAGGACGCGCAGGAGGCGACCTCGACGGCCCGGGCCCGGCACCCCGTGCCGGCGTCGCACGAGTGCCCCGACCGGCCAGGCGAGGGACGCCGCGACGAGCACGACGAGCGACGCCGCCACGACGGGCAGGACGACCGCGGCGTCGTGCGCGGGATCGAGGCGCAGGAGCGACGCCGCAGGTCCGGCGCCGAGGACGGTGACCCGGCCGTCCTCGGTGCGGGCGGTGATCCGGTCCCGCCCGCCGACCTCCTGCCACACCCACGGCTCGACCTCGGCGTACCGGGCGGGGGTCGTGCGCTCGGGGTGCGGTGAGACGAGGATCGTGCCGTCGTCGCGCGGCTCGACCTGGACCTGGGCGGTGAGGGCGAGGATCGACGCGAACGTCGTGAACGGCATCCGCGCCGACCCGTACCGGCCGGCGACCGCGGCCGCGCGCTCCGCCGCGCCGTCGTCCGCACCCTCGGCTCCGCCGCGGCCGTCGGAGGAGTCGTCCGAGGGAAGGTAGCGGTCGGCGAACCCGTCGACGATCGCGAGCCGCAGCTCGTGCGCGTCCATCCCGTCGCGGCCCGTGCCGTTGAGCGCGACGAACACGCCGAGGCCCGAGCGGGGGAAGAACCGCATCGCGGCGTGGAAGACCTGGGTGTCGCCGTCGTGCCCGACGGCGACGCGGCCGTCGCGGGTCTCGTCGAAGAACCCGAGCGCCATGGTGCGGTCGTGCGCGAACGTCCCGAGGTCGTCCTCGCCCAGCGCGGGCGCGTGCATCAGCTCGAGCGTGGCCGGCTCGACCACGGGCGTGCCGGTCACGTCCTCACCGAGCTGGACGAGCATGAACCGCCCCATGTCGCTCGCCGTCGCGGACAAGGACCCGGCCGGGGAGGTCGCGACGTGCTCGAACGGGACCGGAGGCTCACCGGCGTGCGCGTACCCGCGCGACATCCGGCCCGCGAGGTCGTCGGGGAGCGGCTGGGCGAAGGTCGACGACGTCATCCCGGCGGGCACGAGCACGTTCCGGGCGACGTGCTCCTCGAACGGCGTCCCCGTGACCCGCTCGACCACGTATCCGGCGAGCGCGACGCCGTAGTTCGAGTAGGAGGGCACCGTGCCGGGCTCGAAGACCTGCGCCGGCTGGTCGGTGACGACCGTCTCGCGCAGGCTCTCGCCCTCCTCGTAGGTGAGCAGGCCGCGCAGACGCTCCTCGAACCCGGCGGAGTGCGTGAGCAGGTGACGCAGGGTGACCGGGCCGCGCGGCAGGTCGAGGTCGACGTCGAGGTACTGCTCGACGTCGGCGTCGAGGTCGAGCGCGCCCTGCTGGACGAGCTGCAGGACCGCCGTCGCGGTGACGGCCTTGGCCACCGACCCCACGCGGAACAGCGTCTCGTCGGGGTCGACGACGCGCGCCGGGCCGTCCGTCGTGCCCGTGTCGGCGAACCCGTAGCCGCGGGACGTGAGGATCTCGCCGTCCGCGACGACCGTGACCGCCGCACCCGGGATGCCGGACGTCGCGAGCCCGGTGGGCACCACGCCGTCGAGCCACGCGTCGACGTCCTGCGCGGTGAGCTCTCCACCGGCCGGCTGGTGCTGCGGAGGTGCGGGAGGCGGGGCGTCGGCGGAGGGGGCGCCGCACGCGGAGAGCAGCCCCACGAGTGCGACGACACCGCTCGCCACGACCCGGTGCCGTCTGGCCGGCGGCCTCGGGCGTACGGGACGTCGCTGCAGGTCACGGGAGCTTCTGGTCGTCTCGGTCATGACTGTCAGCCTCCCGCCCGGCCTGCCCCGACGGCTTCGGCCGCACGGGGGCATTCCTGGTCCCCCGTCCGACGGAGCGCCTCCCGGCGCCCCTCGGTCGCGGGTGGGAAAGGGATGGCGTCCGGACCGGCCGGAGCCTACGGTCACCGGATGCCCGACGCGATCTTCGACGACCCCCGCCTCGCCGCGCTCTACGACCCGCTCGACCCCGACCGCAGCGACCTCGCCGCGTACGTGGCGATCGTCGACGAGCTCGGCGCGCGCAGCGTGCTCGACGTCGGCTGCGGCACCGGGACGTTCGCCTGCCTGCTCGCGCTGCGCGGGGTCGAGGTGGTGGGGGTCGACCCCGCGGCCGCGTCGCTGGACGTGGCGCGCACCAAGCCGGGTGCCGACCGCGTGCGGTGGCTGCACGGCGACGCGACGAACCTGCCTCCCCTGCGGGTCGACCTCGCCACGATGACGGCGAACGTCGCGCAGGTCTTCCTCACCGACGAGGGGTGGGAGGCGACGCTGCGCGGCGTGCGCGACGCCCTCGCGCCGGCCGGGCACCTCGTCCTCGAGACGCGCGTGCCCGCGCGTCGGGCGTGGGAGGGCTGGAGCGGCGAGGCGACCTTCACGCGCGTGGACGTGCCCGGCATCGGCCCGGTGGAGTCCTGGACCGACGTCACCGACGTCTCGCTCCCGTTCGTGACGTTCCACGACACGACCGTCCTGCCCGACGGCACCGTGCTGCACTCCGACTCGACGCTGCGCTTCCGCGAGCGCGAGGGGGTCGAGGCCTCGCTGGTCGCGTGCGGCTTCGAGGTCGACGACGTGCGCGACGCGCCCGACCGCCCCGGTCGCGAGTGGGTCTTCGTCGCGCGACGCGCCTGACCGCGCTCGGGAGGCAGACCCTGTGGGCGGCGGTTCGACGGTGTGGGTCGCACCTCGTAGATTCCTCGTAGCGCCCGGCCGACCGGCCGGCTCGCGCTTCTCTGCCTGACGGGGGTCCTTCGTGCTGCACGTGCACCGCTCCGAGCGTGCCGAGGCGCTCGTGGCGCCGCTCGCCGCCGTGCTCGCCGAGGCGCCGGAGGACCCGTTCACGCCCGACGTCGTCGCGGTGCCGACGCGCGGGGTGGAGCGGTGGCTCGCGCAGCGGCTCTCCCACCACCTGGGCGCGGGCGAGACGTCGGGCATCTGCGCGAACGTCGACTTCCGCGGCCCGCGACGCCTCGTGGAGCAGGTCGTCGCCGACCTCGCGGACGTGGATCCCGACGACGACCCGTGGCGCCCGGAACGCCTCGCCTGGTCCGTGCTGGAGGTCCTCGACGCGCACCTCGCCGAGCCGTGGGCCGCTCCCCTCGCGCGCTACGTCGGCGACCCCGGGGACGAGGTGCGTCGCGGTCGCCGCCTGACGCTCGCGCGTCGCCTCGCGGACCTGCTCGTCGACTACGCGCGACAGCGCCCCGAGGTCGTGCTCGCGTGGTCGGCCGACGACCGGACCGCGTCCGACGTCGCGCCCGACCTCACGTGGCAGCCCGAGCTCTGGCGGTGCCTGCTCGACCGCGTGCCGGGGACCGACCCGGCCCGGCGCGTCGAGGGGGCAGTCGCCGCGCTGCGCGCCGACCCGGCCGCGGTGGACCTGCCGCCCCGGCTCTCGGTGTTCGGCCCGACGCGGCTGCCGGAGGACGAGCTGCGCGTCCTGCGCGCGCTCGCGGCGCACCGGGACGTCCACCTGTGGCTCGTGCACCCCTCGCCCGCGCTGTGGGAGAAGGTCGCGGCGTACGACGCCGGCTCCTCCGTGGGCGACGCCGGCACCGGCCCCGACGGGGGCCCGGCCGCGCGCCGGCGCGCCGACCTGCCCACTCTCGCGCGCCACCCCTTCCTCGCGTCGACGGCGCGCGACGCGGTCGAGCTCCAGCTCCGGCTCGCCGGCACGGGCAGCCCGGAGGCGCGGCACACGCACCACGAGGCCGCGGCCACCCCGGCGAGCCTGCTGGGCGCGCTCCAGGACGCGCTGCGCACCGACACGCCCGACGGCGCGCACGTCGTCGACCCGGCCGACCGGTCCGTGCAGGTGCTCGCCTGCCACGGCCGCGCGCGCCAGGTCGAGGTGCTGCGCGAGACGCTCGTCGGCCTGTTCTCGGCCGACCCCACGCTCCAGGCGCGCGACGTCATCGTGCTGTGCCCGGACGTCGAGACGTTCGCGCCGCTCGTCACGGCGACGTTCGGCGCGGTCCCCGAGCTCGGCGACGAGGCGCACCCGGGCCAGCGGCTCCGCGTGAGCCTCGCCGACCGCGGCGCGGGCACGACGAACCCCGTGCTCGCCCTGCTGTCGGCCCTGCTGCGGCTCGCGGACGGGCGCGTGACGGCGTCGGACGTCCTCGACCTCGCGGCGAGCGCGCCGGTGCGACGCCGGTTCCGGTTCTCCGACGACGAGGTGGACCGGCTGCGCCGGTGGGCCGTCGAGGCGGGCGTGCACTGGGGCGAGGACGGCACCCGGCGCGCGCGGTTCGGCATCGACGCGCACGTGCGCCAGGGCACGTGGGACGCGGCGCTCGACCGCATCCTGCTCGGGGCGGCGATGGCGGACGAGGACGCACGGTTCGTCGGGCCGGCGCTGCCGCTCGACGACGTCGGCTCCACGGACGTCGACCTCGCGGGCCGCCTCGCGGAGCTCGTCGCGCGGCTCACGGACGTCCTGCGAGGTCTCGACGGCGTGCACCCCCTCGCGCACTGGCTGGACACGCTCGACCGCGCACTGACGCTGCTCGCGGAGGCGCCGCCGACCGAGGCCTGGCAGATCGGCTCCGCACGCCGCGTGCTGGGCGACGTGCGCGGGGCCGGCGCCGCGCACGGCGGGGTGACGCTGCGGCTCGCGGACGTGCGCGCGCTGCTCGACGACCGCCTGGCCGGGCGGCCGACCCGCGCGGGCTTCCGTACCGGCGCGCTCACGGTGTGCTCGCTCGAGCCGATGCGCTCCGTGCCGCACCGGGTCGTCTGCCTGCTCGGTCTCGACGACGGCGTGTTCCCGCGCACCGCGGCGCCCGCGGGCGACGACCTGCTCGCGCGCCACCCGGAGATCGGTGAGCGCGACGCGCGCAGCGAGGACCGGCAGATCTTCCTCGACGCCGTCGCGGCCGCGGGCGACCACCTCGTCGTCGTGCACACGGGCGCCGACGAGCGCACCGGCGCCGCGCGGCCCCCGGCCGTACCCGTCGCGGAGCTGCTGGACGCGCTCGACCGCGCCGCGACGACGTCCGACGGGCGTCCGGTCCGCGAGCACGTCGTGGTGCGCCACCCGCTGCAGGTCGTCGACGAGCGCAACTTCACGCCCGGTGCCCTGGGCGTACCGGGCGCGTTCAGCCACGACGAGGCCGCGTTCGCCGGGGCCCGCGCGGCACGCGGGGAGCGCCGCGCCGCCGGCGCCCTCGTCGGGGCGCCGCTCACGCTGCCCGCGGGGTCGACGGGGGCGCAGGACGCCGCGGACGACGTGCTCGGGCAGGGCGGCCGGGACCGCTCGGACGTCGAGCTCGACGACCTCGTCCGGCTGCTCGAGAACGCGCCGCGCTGGTTCGCGCAGCACACGCTGGACGTCGGGCTCGTCGTCGACGAGGAGGACGTCGAGGACCGCCTGCCCCTCGCGCTGACGGGCCTGGCGGGCTGGGGCGTGGGCGACCGCGTGCTGCGGGCCGCCCTGGCCGGCGTCGACCCGAACCGGGCCCTGCAGGCCGAGTGGCGTCGCGGCCAGGTCCCGCCGCGCGAGCTCGGCCGCTCGGCGCTGCAGGAGGTCGTCCGGTCCGTCGGTCCCCTGCGGGTCGTGTCCGTGGAGGCCGCCCGGGAGGCGGACACCGCCGCCGGACGCCCGGTGAGCCCGGACGTGCTGAGCTCGGCCGAGACGGTCGACGTCCGCGCGGTGCTGCCCGACGGCCGCACCGTCGTGGGCAGCGTCCCCGGCGTGCACGGCGCGCGCGTGGTGCGCACGGAGTACTCGCGGCTCGGACCGAAGCACCGGCTGCGCGCCTGGGTGCAGGCGCTCGCGCTCCGCGCGAGCGACCCGGACCGCGCCTGGGACGCCGTCGCGGTCGGACGCTCGCCCCGCGGGCCGGGCGTCGCCTGGTCGACCCTCACCCCGCCCGACCCGCTGGCTGCGGCGACCCTGCTCGCGGACCTCGTCACGCTGCGCGACGAGGCGGCGCGCGAGCCGCTCCCCCTGCTGCCCGAGGTGTCGCTGCGCTACACCGAGGAGCGCCGCACGACCGACGCGCGCGACGCCCTGATGCGCGCCGGCTGGGCGTGGAACAAGGGTTTCGAGCGCAAGGACCCGTACGTCGTCCTGGCCTGGGGACGGAGCCCGGCCCTGGCCGACGTCGCCGGGCTCGCGACGACGGCCGACCTCGAGCGGTTCCCCGACGACCCGACCCGGCTCGGTGCGCTCGCGCGCCGCGTGTGGGAGCCCCTGCTGGAGAACGAGCTGCGAGGTGCCCGGTGAGCGGCCCGACGTCCACGACCACACCCGGCGGCGCCCCCGCACCCGGCCCGCGCGCCGGAGCGGACGTCTCCCCCGGTGCGCCCCGCCGCTTCGACCCGTTCGGCGACCTGCCGACCGGGACCGTCGTGCTCGAGGCGAGCGCGGGGACCGGCAAGACGCACACCATCGCGACGCTGACGACGCGGTACGTCGCCGAGGGGACGGCGGCGCTGCCCGAGATCATGCTCGTGACCTTCGGCCGGGCCGCGACGTCCGAGCTGCGCGACCGCGTGCGGGACCGCCTGGTCACCGTCGAGCGCGCGCTGCGCGGGCCGGCCCCGGCGAACCACCCGGACGCGCTCGTCGCGTTCCTCGCCGCCGTGGGCGACGCCGAGCTGGAACGCCGCCGCGAGCGCCTGCGGGTCGCGCTGTCCCAGCTCGACGCCGCGACGATCACGACGACGCACGGCTTCTGCCAGCAGATGCTCACGGCGCTCGGCACGGCGGCCGACGTGGACCTCGCGACGGCCTTCCTCCCGGACGTCGCGGACCTCGTCGAGGAGGTCACGGACGACCTCTACGTGCGGCTCTTCGCCGACCAGAGCGAGCCCGTGCTCTCGCCGCGGGACGTGCGCGAGGTCGCCCGGGCCGCGGTGAGCGACCACGGTGCGGTGGTCGCGCCGTCGGACGCCGCAGAGGGGTCGGTGGCCGCGACGAGGTACGCGGTCGCGGTCGCGGCGCGGCGCGAGGTCGAGTCCCGCAAGCGCGCGATGCACCTGCTCGACTACGACGACCTGCTCGTCCTCCTGCGCCGCACCCTCACCGACCCGGAGCACGGCGAGACCGCGGCGCAGCGCGTGCGGTCGCGGTTCCGCGTCGTGATGGTGGACGAGTTCCAGGACACCGACCCGGAGCAGTGGGAGATCCTGCGCACGGCGTTCCACGGGCACCGCACGCTCGTCCTCATCGGCGACCCCAAGCAGGCGATCTACGCGTTCCGCGGCGCCGACGTCGTGACGTACCTGCGCGCCGTCGAGGACGCGGCGGACACCGCGACCCTCAGCACGAGCTGGCGCAGCGACGGACCGCTGCTCGCCGGGCTGCACGCGCTGCTGGGCGAGACGGCGCTCGGCGACCCGCGCATCGTCGTGCGCCCGGTCGACCCCGCCCACCCGGAGGCGCGCCTCTCGGGCGGCGCGCCGGTCCGGCTGCGCCAGGTCACCCGGCGCGCCTACCGGCTCGGCGGGTCGTCCGCTCCCTCGGCGCCCGACGCGCGGGCGCTGCTCGCGAAGGACGTCGCGGCCGACGTCGCGCGCCGGCTCGCGACGTCGGCCGGCGACGGCGACCGTGTCCGGGACGACGCGGCGGACGACCCGCGCGCCGGTGACCCGAGCGGCACCGAGCGCTGGCGCGGGCTGGAGCCGCGCGACGTCGCGGTGCTCACCCGGACGAACGCGCAGGCGGAGGCGGTCCGGTCGGCGCTCGTCGCCCTCGGGGTGCCCGCGGTCGTGTCCGGGCCGTCCAGCGTGTTCGGGTCCGCGGCGGCGGCGGACTGGCTCACGCTGCTCGCCGCGCTCGAGCAGCCGGGCCTGCACCGGCGCGCGACCGCGCTCGCGCTCACGCCGTTCGTCGGGTGGGACGCGCAGCGTCTGGCGACGGCTACTGACGCCGACCACGACGAGCTCGGTGACACCGTCCGCGCCTGGGCGCGCCTGCTCGCCGACCGCGGCGTCGCGGCCGTGGCGGAGGTGGCGGCCCGCCAGGGCACGACGGCCCGTGTCATGGCGCGCACCGACGGCGAGCGCTACCTCACGGACCTGCGCCACGTCACGCAGGCGCTGCACGAGGCGGCCGTCACCGAGGGTCTGGGCACGGCCGCGCTCACCGCGTGGCTGCGTGCCCGCGTCGCGGAGGTCGGCTCGGTCTTCACCGACGAGCGGACCCGGCGTCTGGAGACCGACGCCGCCGCCGTGCAGGTGGTCACGGTGCACGCCGCGAAGGGCCTGGAGTTCGGCGTCGTGTACGTGCCGTTCGGCTGGGAGCGGTTCGAGCCGGACGACCAGGAGCTGTTCGCCTTCCACGACGACCACGGTCAGCGGGTGCTGCACCTGGGCGGCGTCGGGTCGCCCGGGTTCGTGGACGCGCGCGCCCGGTCCCGCGACGAGGAGCTCGGCGAGGACCTGCGGCTGCTCTACGTCGCGCTCACGCGCGCCCGCCACCAGGTGGTCGTGCACTGGACGCCGACCAAGCGCAGCACCGGTTCCGGTCCGCTGACCCGGCTGCTGCTCGCCGACCGGCTGCTGGGCGGGGAGCCGGGGCGCCACGCGCGCCCCGACGCGATGCGGGACGACGCCGTCCGGAGCGCGTTCGAGGCCGTCGCCGCGCGCTCGGGCGGGACCGTCGTCGTCGAGCAGGTCGACGCGCGGCCGAAGGGCGAGCGCTGGTCCCCCGGCTCCCGGGGCGTGACGGACCTCGACGTCGCGACCGCCGCCCACCTGCCGGACCGCGAGTGGCGGCGCGCGTCGTACTCGGCGCTGACCGCCGCGGCGCACCACGGCCCGGTCGGCGGCGTCGAGAGCGAGCCCGAGGACCCGGGCGTCCAGGACGAGCCGGAGGAGGCCGCGGACGTCGAGGAGACCGGGCCCGCCGTCCCGGTCGTGGCGGCCCGACCCGGCGCGGACGTGCCGTCGCCCTACGAGGGGCAGCCCGGCGGCACCGCGTTCGGCACCCTGGTGCACGAGATCCTCGAGTACGTCGACACGGCCGCCGCCGACCTCGACGCGGAGGTGCGCGCGCGCTGCGCCCAGGCGGCGACCGTCCGCGTGCCGGGCGTGGAGCCCGCCTCGCTCGCGACGGCGCTGGGCCTCTCGCTCCGCACGCCGCTCGGCCCGATCGCCGGTGGGCTCACCCTCGCCCAGATCCACCCGCGCGACCGGCTGCCCGAGCTCGAGTTCGAGCTGCCCCTCGCAGGCGGCGACGAGACGGACGGCATCCGCCCCTCGACGCTGCGGGACGTCGCGGACGTCCTGCGCGCCCACCTGCCCACGGACGACGCGTTCGCCCGCTACCCCGACCTGCTCGCGGCGCTCGCCGAGGAGTCCGGGTCCGACCCGCGCTCCGGCGCCGCGGGCGTGCCGCTGCGCGGCTACCTCACCGGGTCGATCGACGCGGTGCTGCGCGTGCCCGCCGACGGCTCGGCGGACCCTGGGCGGCGCCGGTACCTCGTCGTCGACTACAAGACCAACCGTGTCGGCCCGCCCGGGCTCCCGCTCGCGGTCGGGGACTACCACCCCGACGCGATGCGCGACGCCATGCTCGCCTCGCACTACCCGCTCCAGCTCGTGCTGTACCTCGTCGCGCTGCACCGCTACCTGCGCTGGCGCGTGCCCGGGTACGACCCGGACCGCGACCTCGCGGGCGGCGCCTACCTGTTCGTGCGCGGCATGGCCGGACCGGGGACGCCCGTCGGGCCCGACGGCACCCCGTTCGGCGTCGTGGCGTGGTCGCCCCCGCCCGGGCTCGTCGTCGCCCTGTCCGCGCTGCTCGACGGAGGTCGCGCATGACCACCACGCTCCCGACCGGTGCCGCGGCACCCACGCCGACCGCCGTCGTCGACGAGGGCGACCCGCGCCTCGCCGTCGGCGTCCCCGCGTGGCTCGCGCCGTTCAACGCGGCACGCGTCGTGTCCGCGACCGACCTGCGGGTCGCGCTGCGCCTCGGCCGCCTCACGGGTGAGCACGACGACCGGGTGCTCCTCGCGGCCGCCCTGGCGGTCCGCGCGGTGCGCAGCGGCTCCGTGTGCGTGCGCCTCGACGACCTCGGCTCGCTGCAGCTGCCGGAGGACGAGGAGGCGGGGCGTGCCGACGCCGAGCACCTCCCGTGGCCGGACCCGGCGACGTGGGCCGCCGCCGTCGCGCGCAGCCCGCTCGTCGCCGACGGTGTCGGCGGTCCCGCCGACCGCCCCGCGCGCTGGGTGGGCGGGATGCTGTACCTCGACCGCTACTGGCGCGACGAGCTCGTCGTGCGCCACGACGTCGACGGCCGGCTCGCCGCGACCGACCTGCCGGTCGACGCGGCACGTCTCGACGCCGCGCTGGCGCGGCTCTTCCCGGCCCCGGGAGACACCCGTCAGCGCCTTGCCGCCGCGCACGCCGCGCAGCGCCGCCTCACGGTCCTCACGGGGGGCCCCGGCACGGGCAAGACGACGACGGTCGCGCGCCTGCTCGCCGTCCTGCACGACGCCGCGGGCGCCCCGGACGGCGCGACCGGGCCTGGCCTGCGCGTCGCGCTCGCGGCTCCGACGGGCAAGGCCGCCGCCCGCCTGCAGGAGGCGGTGCGCGAGGTCGTGGCCGGGTTCGACGACCCGGCCGACCGCGCGCGCGTCGGCACGCCCGTCGCGACGACGCTGCACCGCCTGCTCGGCTACAAGCCGGGCAGCAGCACCCGGTTCAAGCACGACGCCCACCACCACCTGCCGCACGACGTCGTCGTCGTGGACGAGACGTCGATGGTCGCGCTGCCGCTCATGGCACGGCTGCTGGAGGCGCTGCGTCCCGACGCCCGGCTCGTGCTCGTCGGCGACCCGGACCAGCTCGCGTCCGTCGAGGCCGGGGCCGTGCTCGGCGACCTCGTGCACCGGAGGCCGCTCACCGGTCCGCCCTCGTCGCCCGTCCTCGTCGCGGCGGCCACCACGGCGCTCGTCGACGTTCCGCCGCCCGGCCCGGGCGAGGTCGACGACCGGGCGGTGCTGGGCAACGGCGTCGTACGGCTGCGCACGGTCCACCGCCAGGACCGCGACTCGGAGATCCTGCCGCTCGCCGCGGCGATCCAGACCGGGGACGCGGACGAGACCCTCACGCTCCTGCGCCGCGGGCACGAGTCCGTGCAGTTCCTCGAGGCCCCCGACGACGAGCCGGACGACGCGGCGCTGGCGGCCGTGCGGGCCGACGCCGTCACGGCGGGCACGCTGCTCGTCGAGGCCGCGCGCGCGGGCGACGCCCAGGGCGCGCTGGAGGCGCTGGCGCGGCACCGTGTCATGGTGGCGCACCGCAGGGGACCTGCCGGGCGAGGACGCTGGGCGGCGCAGGTCGAGTCGTGGGTCGAGGAGGCCACGCTGCACCACGCGACCGACAGCCCGTGGGTCGCGGGCCGCCCGCTGCTCGTCACGACGAACGACGCGGAGGTCGGACTCTACAACGGCGACACGGGCGTGCTCGTCGCGGACCGCGACGGCGGGGGTACGGGCGTGATCGCCGTGTTCGGGGACCCGCGCGCCCCCCTGCGCGTGCGGACCCATCGCCTGCCCCCGGTCGAGACCGTGCACGCCATGACGGTCCACCGCGCCCAGGGCAGCCAGTTCGACCGGGTCACGCTCGTCCTGCCGCCCGCGACGTCCCCGCTGCTCACGCGCGAGCTGCTGTACACGGCGGTGACGCGCGCGCAGACGTTCGTGCGTGTCGTCGGCTCCGAGGCCGCCGTCCGCACCGCGGTGACGAGCCCCGTGCACCGCGCGAGCGGCCTGCGCGCGGCGCTGCCGCACGCCTGAGCCGCGCTGCGCCGGAGCCGCACCGCACGACCGGGAGCACCGACCACGAGCACCGCACGACCACGAGCACCGCACGACCGGCGCGGCTCACGCGAAGCCGGGGTACTCCCAGGGCTCGACGTCGAACACGGCGCGCGACGCCGGAACGCCGCGCACGAGCTCGTCGACGACGTGGCGGTGCAGGACCTCTGCGCCCTCCCGGTTGTACGACGAGCTGAAGAGGCCACCCGGCTCGATGCGGGTGCAGTACATGAGCGGCATGCGGCCCTGCGACCGGTCGTACCCGACCCACCGCGTGTAGACGGACCAGCCGCCGACGACGTCGAGCCCGACGACGGACCGTTCGTCGGCGCGCAGCCCGTGCCACGTGACCTCGTCGATCGGCATCCCGTCGAAGTCGTAGTAGAGGACCACGTCGGCGTAGAAGTTGATCTCCTCGTCCACGGCCCCTCCTCGACCCCGACCCGGGCGCGGCGTCCGAGCCTCCCGGCGTCGGAACCTCTCCTTGGGCACCGATGATGCGCCGGGACGACGGGTCCTGCCACTCGACGCGCAGGGGCTCACCCGCGGGCCCCGGGTCGCGCGGAATAGGGCGGCCGGGCAGGACCGTTGACGCTGGAGATGACTACCTCGCCGAGCCCCCGTCTGTCCGTCCTCGATCTCGTGCCCGTCCGCTCCGGGCAGTCCAGCGCCCAGGCGCTGCGGGCGTCGCTCGACCTGGTCCGCCTCGCGGACCGGCTCGGGTACGAGCGCTACTGGTTCGCCGAGCACCACAACATGCCTGCGGTCGCGGCGTCGACGCCGCCCGTCATGATCGCCGCGGCGGCGTCGGTGACCGACCGCATCCGCGTCGGGTCGGGCGGCGTCATGCTGCCCAACCACGCGCCGCTCGTCGTCGCGGAGCAGTTCGCCGCGCTCGAGGCGATCGCGCCGGGGCGCGTGGACCTCGGGATCGGGCGGGCGCCGGGCTCCGACCCGGTCGTCACCCAGCTCCTGCGGGTGTCGGGCCCGACGGCGGACGTCGACCGCTTCCCTCAGCACGTCACCGACATCCTCGCGCTCATGAGCCCCCAGGGCGCGACCCTGCGTCTCACGAGCGGGCAGGTGTACGACGTCCACGCGACGCCGGCCGCGGACGGCACCCCGACGGTGTGGCTGCTCGGGTCGAGCGACTACTCGGCGCGCCTGGCCGCGGAGCTCGGCCTGCCGTACGTGTTCGCGAACCACTTCTCCGGTCAGGGCATCGACGAGATCCTGGCGCTCTACCGCGACGGGTACACGCCGAGCGAGGCGTTCCCCGAGCCGCGCACGTTCCTCACGCTCAACGCGGCCGTCGCGGAGACCGAGGACGAGGCGCGCGCCCGCGCACTGCCGCAGGCGCGCATGATGGCGCGGATGCGCACCGGCAAGGGGCTCACGGCGCTCGAGACCGTCGAGGAGGCGCAGGCGACGCCGCTCGACCCGATCGCCGAGCAGATGGTCTCCGACAGCCTGCAGCGCTGGGCCGTCGGGACGCCCGACGCCGCGGCCGCGGAGATCCGCCGGCTCGCCGACCGGCACGGCGTGGACGAGGTCATGATCGTGCCGATCTCCGCGTCGCGCGCGGACGAGGCCCTCGACGCGACGCCCGGACGGGCCCGCACGCTCGAGCTCCTCGCGGACGAGCTCGCGGGCGACGTGGCCGCCTGACCCGCCGCCCGCCGTCGCGCACGTGATCCGCGACCGGCGAGCACGGGGTCGACGACCGGATCCCCCGGATTCTGGTCGCAGACCCCGTGCTCGGCGGGAGGCGGTAGCGTCACGGCCATGACGACGACGTACGACGACGCGTCCTGGCACTCCGAGGGCGAGGGGTACCCGCCCGAGGTCGGCCCGGGGGCGGGCGCGACCCACATCGGCATGTTCCTCGCGTGGGCCGTGCTCGCGGAGCACGTCTCCGCCGCGTTCGCCGAGGAGGCGGCGGACGAGCTCGCCGCGCTGCGCGAGCGCACGACGACGCCCGGCGCGTTCCTCCTGCGGGCGACCGACGGCAGGCTCGTCGACGAGGACCTGGACGACGACGCCGCCGCGTTCGCGAGCGCCTACTACGCGGGCGACACCGAGGACGACGGCGACGGGGGCCTCTACCTCGAGGACTACGTCGACGCCGTCAGCCCGGGCGACGGCGAGCCGGAGGACGTCTACCGGGTCCCCGACACGTGGGAGACCTACGACCTGGTCGGGCCGCTCGTCGACGCCCGGTTCGCCCAGTGGCGGGACGACGGGCGCCCGGCGGTCCTGCGGCACCGCGCCTGACATGGCCTCCCCGACGCCCGTCACGCGGCTCACGTCCGTGCTGCGCGCGGACAACCCCGGACCGATGACGCTCGACGGCACACGCTCGTACGTGCTGCGCGCGCCGGGCTCGGCGACGTGCGTCGTCGTCGATCCCGGGCCGGACGACGCCGCGCACCTCGACGCCCTGGCCGCCGCCGGTCCGGTCGAGCTGGTCCTCGTCACGCACCGCCACGCCGACCACACCGCCGGCGCCCCCGGCCTGCGCGAGCGCACCGGCGCTCCCGTGCGGAGCGCCGACCCGGACCACTGCCACGGCGGCGACCCGCTGCGCGGCGGCGAGACGGTCCGGGCGGCGGGCCTGCGCATCGACGTGCTCGCCACGCCCGGTCACACCGCGGACTCCGTCTGCCTCGTCCTGGCCGACGACGGGCCGGTCGGCGCGCTCGCGGAGGGCGTGCCGGCGTCGGTCACGACGGTGCTGACCGGTGACACGGTTCTCGGGACGGGGACGACGGTGCTCTCCGCACCGGACGGCTCGCTCGGCGCGTACCTCGCGAGCCTCGACGCGATCGAGGCGGTCGCGACCGCCGGACCGACCGTCGGGCTCCCGGGCCACGGACCGGTCGTGGTCGACCTCGCCGCGCGCGTGCGCGCGTACCGCGAGCACCGGCTCGAGCGGCTCGCCCAGGTACGGGCGGCTCTCGCCGCGCTCGGTCTCGCGCCGGGGGCCGAGCGGGCCGTCGACCAGGTCGTCGCGCGCGTCTACGCGGACGTCGACCCGTCCGTGCTCGGCGCGGCCCGCCAGTCCGTCGCGGCGCAGCTCGCGTTCCTCGCGGGCGCCGACGAGGCCGCGCGCCGTCCACCGCCGCGCGGCAGGTCGCGCTCGCGCCGCACGGGCAGCTGAGTGTCGGTGGCCTCGGGCACCCTGGACGCATGACGACACCTCGGCTCGGTATCGCGTTCGTCCCGACCCATGCGCCGGAGAGCCTGCGCCGCCTCGCGACGGTCACGGAGGAGGCGGGCCTCGACGACCTGTGGGTCTGGGAGGACTGCTTCAAGCAGAGCGGCCTCGCCTCCGCGGCCGCGGCGCTCGCCTGGACCGACCGGCTGCGCGTGGGCCTGGGCCTCATGCCGGCGCCGCTGCGCAGCACGGCGATCACGGCGATGGAGGTCGCGACGCTCGCACGCATGTTCCCGGGCCGGTTCGTGCCCGGCGTCGGTCACGGCGTCCAGGAGTGGATGGGACAGGCGGGTGTGCGGGTCGCGTCACCCCTGACGCTGCTGCGCGAGCACACCGTCGCGCTGCGTCGGCTGCTCGCGGGCGAGGAGGTCACGACGTCGGGCCGGTACGTGAGCCTCGACGCCGTGCGGCTCGACTGGCCGCCCGTCGAGCCCGTCCCGCTGTGGCTCGGCGGCGTCGGGCCGCGCTCGCTCGCGCTGGCCGGCGAGCTCGGCGACGGCCTGATCCTCGCGAACGCGCTCACGCCCGACGACGTCCGGGACGCCGTCCGGGCAGCACTCGCCGCGGGGGCGGGTCCCGGCTTCGACGTCCACGCGACGCTCATCGCGGCGACGGGCCCCGGGGCCCAGGAGCGTCTGGACCGCGAGCTGCCGCTCTGGGGCAAGCCCGCCGGCGGGGGAATCGGCGCGGCGGGCGACGCCGAGGCGATCGCCGCAGGGGTGCGCGCGCTCGCCGCGGCGGGCGCGACCGCGGTCGCGATCCAGCCGACGGCCGACGAGCCGGACGTCGAGCGCTTCGTGCGCTTCCTGGGGCAGGAGGTGCGACCGCTCCTCGTCGACGGCTGAGCCAGGTCGGCGTGCGGAGCGGGTCGGCGTGCGGAGCGGCTCAGCGTGCGGAGCGGCTCAGCGTGCGGAGCGGGTCAGCGTGCGGAGCGACGCCGCTCGCGGAGCGAGTGCACGAGCGCGACGACCGCACTCAGGAGGGCGACCGCGGCGACGGCGACGCCGAGCCGGGCCGGGACCGCGTACAGGTCCGTGACGTCGGCGAGCGGCACCCCCCAGGACGACGCGGTCTCCCGCACCTCGCCGGCGAGGGCCCCGACCCGACCGGGCACCCGGGAGGCGACCGCCGTCGCCCAGGCGAGGAGCTCGGAGATCAACGAGCCCAGCGAGTACGCACCGGTGGCAAGGGGAGTCACCCGGACACCCTACCGGGGTTCGGACAGCACGGGCATATGCGGCACACCGCCGGTGCCTCGCAGGACGCGAGGGCCGCCACGTCTGGTGGTCCGGGGGTATGCGGCGGGACGGTGCTTGACTGGCGACGTGCCCTCGTCCACGATCCCTCGCCCGGGCAGGCGGTTCGCCGACGCGTCGCCGATCGCCCGGCTGCTCGTCGGCCTCCTCCTCGGCCTCGCCGCCGCTCTGGCCGGCTCGACCTCGTTCGACCTGGTCGCGTCCCTGGTGCTCGGCTGGGCGGTGGCCGCGGGGACCTTCACGACGTGGACGTGGGTGATGGTGTGGCCCCTGCCGGCCGACGTGACGGCAGCCGTCGCGACGCGCGAGGAGCCGACACGCACCGTCACGCACCTCATCGTGCTGCTCGCCGCGATCGCGAGCCTCGTGGTCGTGGGCCTCGTCCTGGCGACGGGGGACCATCGGGGACGGTTCCTGACCGCCGGGATCGCGGTGTTCGGCGTGGTCGTCTCCTGGGCGACCGTGCACACGATCTACGGGCTCACCTACGCGCGCCTGTACTACACGGGACCGGACGGCGGGATCGACTTCCACCAGGAGGAACCGCCCCGGTACTCAGACTTCCTCTACGTGGGCGTCACGGTGGGCATGAGCTTCGCGATCTCCGACACCGACCTCGCGTCGTCCGAGATGCGCCGTGCGGCGCTCACGCACGCGCTCCTGTCCTACCTCTTCGGGTCGGTGATCCTCGCGTCGCTGGTGAACCTCGTCGCGGGCCTGTGACCCGCCGCCTCAGCCCAGGCGCTTCGCGAAGCAGAGCGAGACGGGGTTGCCCCGGTCGTACGGCGCGAACGGGAGCACCGCACGGAAGCCGAGCGAGCGGTAGAGCGCGACGGCGCCCGGCTGCCGGATACCGGTCTCGAGCAGGAGCTCGCTCACACCGTGGCCACGCGCCGCGTCCTCGAGCCCTGCCATCAAGGACCGTGCGGTCCCGGTCCGCCGCGCACCCTCTCGCACGAAGACCTTCTTCACCTCGAGCGCGTCCTGCGGCGCGCCCGGTGCCGGACGTCGCAGCGAGGCGCAGCCCGCGGCGTCGCCGTCGCGGTAAGCGACGAGCGTCGTGACGACCGCGTGGCCCAGCCGCTCGTCCTCGGCGTCGAGACCGCCTGCGGCCTCGAGCCCCGCGAAGAGCTCGGGGTACAGGACCGCCGACGACGTCTCGTGCATCTCGCGGCGCAGGGTCCGGGCGTCGGGGTCGTCCCACGCGACCGCGCGGATCTCGACGGGGTACGACGTACGACCGGGTGCGCGAACGGGCTCCGCGCCGCGTGGGAGCTCGAGCGCGAAGCAGCGCGAGAGCGGGTGCCCGGCATAGTGCCCGTACGACTCGACCGGGACGTACCCGAGCGAGAGGTAGAGGTCGATCGACTCGGGCTGCAAGGTCCCGGTCTCGAGGACGAGGCGACGCAGACCTGCTGCCGCGGCGCGGCGGTGCGCCGCGTGCATCGCGGTCCGCCCGTGCCCCCGGCCGCGGTACGCGGGCTCGACGTAGAGGCGCTTCACCTCGCCCGTGCCGGACGGGTGCTCGCCACCTCGCCCGTCCAGGGTCCCCGATACGTCGCGCACCGCGACGAACGCGACGGCGACGCCGTCCTCGCGCACGAGGACGTTCGCCACCGAGTCCTCGGGGTGGAACGCGCCCTCGTCCGGCTCGCCGTACCGCTCCGCGAGATCAGCCTGCTGCCGCTCGCGCAGCAGCGCGGCGTCCCGGTCGTCGCCCGCGACCAGGTCGACGACGACCGCGTGCCGGCGGACGGCGTCGGGCACCAGCCGCCCGGGCGACGCCGTCACGCGCGGACGAGCGAGCCCAGCACCGAGGTGAAGAAGCCCAGGCCGTCGGTGCCGGCACGCGGGCCGGCCTCGCTCGCGGGGCCGAAACCTGCCTCGACGGCGTGCTCGGGGTGCGGCATGAGGCCGACGACGTTGCCCGCCGCGTTCGCGATACCCGCGATGCCCCGGCGCGACCCGTTCGGGTTCCAGCCGTCGTAGCGGAAGACGACGCGGCCCTCCCCCTCGAGCTCGTCGAGGGTGCGGTCGTCCGCGACGAACTGGCCGTCCTGGTTCTTCAGCGGGATCGTGATGCGCTGGCCCGCGGTGTAGTCGCGCGTCCATGCCGTCTCGGCGTTCTCCACGACGAGCACCTGCTCACGGCAGACGAAGTGGAGGTGGTCGTTCTTGACCATCGAGCCGGGCAGGAGGTGCGCCTCGGTGAGGACCTGGAAGCCGTTGCAGATGCCGAGGACGGGCAGGCCGCCGTGCGCCGCGTCCACGATCGACTCCATGACCGGCGCGAAGCGGCTGATGGCCCCCGCGCGCAGGTAGTCGCCGTAGGAGAAGCCGCCGGGCAGGACGACCGCGTCGACGCCGTGCAGGTCGGCGTCCGCGTGCCACAGGGATACCGCCTCGCCACCGGCGAGGCGGACGGCACGGGCCGCGTCCCGGTCGTCGAGCGTGCCGGGGAACGTGACGACGCCGATCCTGGCCGTCGCGAGCATGGCGCCGGTCATCAGGCGAGGCCCTCGGAGGTGATCGTGGCGGCGGCGTCGGCCGCGATGTCGGCGACCCGCACGACGTCCTCGATGACCGGGTTCGACAGCACCTTGACCGCGGCCTCCTCGGCGGCGGCAAGGATCTCCGGCGTCACCGGGCCGTCGACCTCGAGCTCGAAGCGCTTGCCCTGGCGGACCGAGGTGAACTGGGTGAATCCGAGGCGCGGCAGCGCCCCGACGACAGCCTTGCCCTGCGGGTCCAGGATCTCGGGCTTGGGCATGACCTCGACGACGACGCGTCCCACGGGGGCTCCTTGGCGAGAGTGTTCGGGAGGGCCGGGGCTCCGGGATCCCGGCCACGTCAGGGCGTCGAGGACGGCCGGTACGACGGGGCGAGCGGGAGCCGACGGCGGGATTCCGCGCCCAGTCTAGCGGGCGCGCGCACCCGCCCGGTCGGGCGTCCGCACCCCGGCACGGTTCGCTCCTGCGCCGAGGCAGAGCCCTGCGATACCGAGGCCACGGCGTGCTCGGCCAGGCCGGGCGACCAGACCCGGACCATCTCCTGCTCGACGCGTGTCAGAGGGGCGCGCTACAGTCGAACACGTGTTCGAGACGCACGCTCGGGCACGGTGCGAGGGCGGAGTCCTGCCCCTTCTCCGCCCTCGCACGACGTCGACGACAGGACCGAGGCACGGAGGTCTCGCGTGGCAGCACCGATCGCACCCGGCCCGACGACGCGACGTCCCCGCACCCGGCCGTCACCCCAGACCGTGGCGCACGTGCTCGCGCGGGACGAGACGTGCGTCTTCCCCGGTTGCCGCGTCCCGGCCTTCCGGTGCGACCTCGACCACGTCGTGCGGCCGCGCCCCGGGGACGACGAGGACTGGTCGCGCGCGCAGGAGGCGGACAACCTCGTGTCGCTGTGCCGGCACCACCGGGTCGTCCGGTCGCGCGACGGCTGGCGGCCGTCCCTCCTCGCCGACGGCGCCGTCCGCTGGACGGCGCCGAGCGGTCACCTCTACGTCCGTCCGGGCGCGTGCCGGACCTCGTGACCGCTCGGCGTGGTGACGCTCAGCCGAGCGTCGATCCCGTGATGCGCTCGTACGCCTCGAGGTACCGGGCGCGCGTGCGGACCACGACGTCGGCCGGCAGCGACGGCGGCGGGGTGTGCGCCGCACGGTCCCAGCCGGACGCGGGCGAGGCGAGCCAGTCGCGCACGTACTGCTTGTCGAAGCTCGGCTGCGAACGGCCCGGCTCCCACTGGTCGGCGGGCCAGAACCGTGAGGAGTCCGGCGTGAGCACCTCGTCGCCGAGGACGGTCGCGCCCGACGTCGGGTCGACGCCGAACTCGAGCTTCGTGTCGGCGAGGATCACGCCGCGCTCGCGCGCGATCTCCTCGGCCCGCGCGTACACGGCGAGCGTGAGGTCGCGCAGGCGCGTGGCGTCGTCGAGACCGATCTGCGCCGCGACGACCTCGAACGACACGTTCTCGTCGTGCTCCCCCACGGCGGCCTTGGTGGCCGGCGTGAAGATCGGTCCGGGCAGCCGCGACCCGTCGACCAGCCCGTCGGGCAGCGGGACCCCGCACACCTCGCCACCCGCGCGGTACTCGACGAGGCCCGACCCGGTGAGATAGCCGCGGGCGACGCACTCGACGGGGAACATCTCGAGGCGGCGGCAGATCATCGCGCGCCCTGCGACGACGTCGGGCACGAGGCCGTCGCCCGGCTCCGACGAGATCTCGGTGGACACGACGTGGTTCGGCACGAGGTCGGCGAGCTGGTCGAACCACCACAGGCTGAGCTGGGTGAGCACGACCCCCTTGTCCGGGATGCCCGGCGACAGCACGTGGTCGAAGGCGCTCACCCGGTCGCTCGCGACGACGAGCACGACGTCACCGAGCGGGTGCACGCCGCCGACGGACGGCAGGTCGGGCTCGTAGAGGTCGCGCACCTTGCCGGAGTAGACGTGCCTCCAGCCGGGAAGGTCGAGGGCGGCGGTGTCGAACGCGTCCGCCTCGCCGAGCGAGAGCGCCGATGCGGGATCCAGGGGCGTGTCGGTCACGCGCCCTAGTGTCGCACCGCCCGCACGACGGCTCGCCCCGTGTCCGACCCCCGACCAGCACGTCCGGCCCACCCCACTGCGGCCGAGCCCCGACCCGCACCGCGCCGACCCCGCCGACGCGGACCGTCCGGGCAGGACGCGCCGGATCCGACCGGAGTCGCTACTGTGCCTTCAGGACGGGCGTGAGAGCGCTCCCTCAGCGACGAGGCGCGCAGCGGCACCTTACGGCCGCCCTGCCGCAGGGGGCCCCGACGCCCGTCCGCGGCGCCGGCCACGAGGGGGCGCCGCCATCCGCACCGAGGAGGCAACGATGCACCACGGAAAGATGCACCATCGCCTGACAGCGCTCGCGGCAGGGATGGGGCTCGTCGTCGCAGGCGTCGCCGGCGCGGCCAGCGCCGCCGGGCAGAGCCCCACGGCCGGCCCGAACCCAGCGACCGGGACGAGTCCAGCGACCGGGACGAGCGCCGGGCACAGCCCCGGCGACAGGGCCGCCGGCGGGAGCGCTGTCGCGACCGTCGCCGCCACGTCCGCCGACCTGGCCGCCGGCCAGGTCCGGGCGCTCACCCGCGACCTCGGCCTGGACCCGGCGGAGATCGACGACCGGCTCGCGCTGGACGCCGTCACGGGCGCCGTCGAGCGCGCTCTGGGCGCACAGCTCGGCGCGAGCTACGCGGGGACGTGGGTCGACGCGGAGAGAGGCACGCCTGTCGTCGCCGTCACCGACCCCGCGGTCGTCGAGACCGTCGAGTCCGCCGGCGCGTCCGCCGTCGTCGTCGAGCACGGGCTGGACGAGCTCGACGCCGTCACCGCGGAGCTGAGCGAGGCCGCGGCGCCGGCCGCCGTCCAGGCCTGGTACGTCGACGTCACGACCAACGAGGTCGTCGTCGAGGCCCTGGACGCGCAGTCCGCCGCGGCGTTCGTCGCGGAGTCCGGCGTCGACACGTCGGCCGTCCGCACCGAGGTCGTCGACGCGCCGTACGAGCTCGCGGCCGACGTGCGCGGTGGTGACCGCTACATCACGCGCGACCCGGGCGCGTCGTCCGGCTCCGCGTGCTCGATCGGGTTCGCCGTGCACGGCGGCTTCGTCACGGCGGGCCACTGCGGCGGGGCGGGCAAGGAGGTGCTCACCGCGAGCTGGGCCCGCATGGGCACTGTGCAGGCGGCGTCGTTCCCCGGTCACGACTACGCGTGGGTGCGGCTCGACGCGGGGCACAACACCCTCGGCAAGGTCAACGACTACGCGGGCGGCACGGTCGACGTCGCCGGTTCGACCGAGGCGCCCGTGGGCGCGTCGGTCTGCCGCTCGGGTGCCACGACGGGGTGGCGCTGCGGCGTGATCGAGCAGAAGAACATCACCGTCAACTACGGCAACGGCGACATCCCTGGACTGGTCCGTGGCACGGCGTGCGCCGAGGGCGGCGACTCGGGCGGCTCTGTCCTCTCCGGCAACCAGGCGCAGGGCGTGACGTCGGGTCGCATCAACGACTGCTCGAACGGCGGCAGGTTCATCTATCAGCCGGTCAACCCGATCCTCTCGGCGTACGGGCTCACGCTCGTCACCTCGAGTGGCGGCTCGACGGGCGCGCTCGTGGGTCTCGCGGGCAAGTGCATCGACGTACCGGGCTCGGACTTCAGCGACGGCAAGCGGCTGCAGCTGTGGACGTGCAACGGGACGAACGCGCAGCGCTGGACGTTCGAGGGCGACGGCACGGTCCGCGCCGGCGGCAGGTGCATGGACGTCGCGTGGGCGAGCACCGCCGACGGGACGGCCGTGCAGCTCGCGAACTGCAGCGGCAACCCGGCGCAGCAGTTCGTGCTGAGCGGCGCCGGCGACCTCGTGTCCGTCCTCGCGAACAAGTGCGTCGACGTGCCGAACGGCAACAGCGCCAACGGCACGGCGCTCCAGATCTGGACGTGCAACGGCACCGCCGCCCAGAAGTGGCACCGCGCCTGACACCCACCCTGAGACGCCGAACACGGGGTCAGCGACCGAGATCGAGGAGATCCGGTCGCCGACCCCGTGTTCGGCGGTCGGGAAGTGCGTGCTCCTCAGCCCGCGAGCGTGATCTCACCCGCGGCGGCGCCGGCCGCGATGTCGGTGCGGTGGTGCGAGCCGGGCAGCACGATGCGGTCGATCGCGGTGTACGCCCGACGGCGCGCGTCCGCCAGGTCCGTGCCCCGCGCGACGACCGACAGGACGCGACCGCCCGAGGCCACCAGACCGCCGTCGTCCCCGCGTGAGGTGCCCGCGTGCAGCACGTGCACGCCGTCGACCTCCTCGGCGGCCTCGATGCCGGTGATCGGGTCGCCGCCGCGCACCGCACCCGGGTAGCCGTGCGCCGCGACGACCACGGTGACGCTCGCGTCGTCGTGCCAGCGCAGGTCCCCGACGTCCGCGAGACGACCCTGGGCCGCCGCGAGCATGACCGCGGACAGCGGCGTGGCGAGGCGCGTGAGCACCGACTGGGTCTCCGGGTCGCCGAAGCGCGCGTTGAACTCGACGACGCGCGTCCCGCGGCTCGTCAGCGCCAGACCCACGTAGAGCACCCCCACGAACGGGGTGCCGCGTCGTGCCATCTCGTCCACGGTGGGTCGGGCGATGCGCGTGACGACCTCGTCGACGAGCCCCTCGGGCGCCCACGGGAGCGGGCTGTACGCGCCCATGCCGCCCGTGTTGGGACCCGCGTCGGCGTCGAACGCGCGCTTGAAGTCCTGGGCCGGCGCGAGCGGGAGGACGGTCGCACCGTCGCTGATGCAGAAGAGCGACACCTCGGGGCCGTCGAGGTACTCCTCCACGACGACGCGCGGGACCTCGGGCGAGCCGTCCGGCCCGACGCGCGGCGCCGCGAAGCACGCGGCGGCGTGCTCGAGCGCGGCCTGCCGGTCCTCCGTGACGACGACGCCCTTGCCGGCGGCGAGGCCGTCGTCCTTGATCACGTAGGGCGGGCCGAACGCGTCGATCGCCGCGGCGACCTGGTCGACGTCGGTGCACACGCGCGCGAGCGCCGTCGGGACGGACGCCGCGGCCATGACCTCCTTGGCGAACGCCTTGGAGCCCTCGAGCCGGGCCGCCTCCGCGCCGGGCCCGAACACGGGGACACCGGCCTCGCGCACCGCGTCACCGACGCCCGCGACGAGCGGCGCCTCCGGGCCGACGACGACGAGGTCGACGCCGAGCTGCGTCGCGAGCGCCGCCACCGCGGCGCCGTCGTTCTGGTCCACGCGGTGCAGGCTCGCGAGCTCGCCGATCCCCGGGTTGCCCGGTGCGGCGTGGAGCTCGTGCGCGTCGGCGCCCGTGCGGTCGGCCTCGTGCGCGAGGGCGTGGACGATGGCGTGCTCGCGGGCACCGGTCCCGACGACGAGGATCTTCACGGGCGTCGAGTCTACCGACGCGCCCTCCGTGACCCGTCGGCGTCTCACCGGCCCGTCTGGTCCGGGCGGAGAGGGCCGGGACACGTCAGCGCCCCACCGGTCCGGGACCGGTGGGGCGCTGACAGGAACGGGTCGAGCGGCCTCAGTGGATGAGGTCGTGGCGCGGGATGATCGCGTCGCGGCTGGGCCCGACGCCGATCGCCGAGATCCGCGTGCCCGACATCTCCTCGAGCGCGAGCACGTACCGCTGCGCGTTGACCGGCAGGTCGTCGAACGAGCGGGCACCGGAGATGTCCTCCCGCCAGCCGTCGAGCTCCTCGTAGATCGGCTTCGCGTGGTGGAACGCCGTCTGGTCGAGCGGCATCTCGTCGTGACGGACGCCGTCCACGTCGTACGCCACGCACACGGGCACCTTCTCGAACCCGGTGAGGATGTCGAGCTTGGTGAGCACCATGTCGGTGATGCCGTTGACGCGCGTCGCGTAGCGCGCGATGACGGAGTCGTACCAGCCGCAGCGCCGCGCGCGGCCCGTCGTGACGCCGTACTCGCCGCCCTGCTTGAGGAGGTACTCGCCGTTGGCGTCGAACAGCTCCGTCGGGAACGGGCCCTCCCCCACGCGCGTCGTGTACGCCTTGATGACGCCGATGACCGAGCTGATCCGCGTCGGCCCGACGCCGGAGCCCGTGAGCGCCCCTCCGGCGGTGGCGTTGGACGACGTGACGAACGGGTAGGTGCCGTGGTCGACGTCGAGCATGGTCGCCTGCCCGCCCTCGAAGAGCACGTTCTTGCCGGCGTCCAGGGCCTTGTTCAGCTCGAGCGCCGTGTCCGCGACCATCGGCTTGAGCCGGTCGGCGTACTGCAGGAGCTCGGCCACGGTCTCGTCGACGGTGATCGCACGGCGGTTGTAGACCTTCACCAGCAGGTGGTTCTTCTGGTCGAGCGAGCCCTCGATCTTCTCCGCGAGGATCTTCTCGTCGAACAGGTCCCAGATGCGGATGCCGACGCGGTTGATCTTGTCCGCGTACGCGGGCCCGATCCCCCGGCCCGTCGTCCCGATCCGGCGCTTGCCGAGGAACCGCTCGCTGACCTTGTCGATCGTGCGGTGGTAGCCCGCGATGACGTGCGCCGAGCCCGAGACGAGCAGGCGCGAGACGTCCACGCCGCGCGAGATCAGGTCGTCGAGCTCCTGGAACAGCACGTCGATGTCCACGACGACACCGTTCGCGATGACGGGGGTCACGCCCGGCGACAGGATGCCCGAGGGCAGCAGGTGCAGCGCGTACTTCTCGTCCCCGATGACGACCGTGTGGCCGGCGTTGTTCCCCCCGTTGAACTTGACCACGTAGTCGACCCTGGAGCCGAGGAGGTCGGTCGCCTTGCCCTTGCCCTCATCGCCCCACTGGGCACCGACGAGCACCACGCCTGGCATGGAATCCCCACTTTCGCACTGCCTGTTCCTCGGGCCGGTCATGGTCGTGGGCGCACCGGCGTCCGGAGCGGAGCGGGCAGGTCGTGCCCGACGGCGCAGGGCCCGCGGGCCCGAGGCGTCTCCCGGGCGGCAGTCACCCGGGGACCGGCGCCGAGTTTACCGGCCATTGACCTTCGAGGCGTCCGCCGTCCACGGCGCGCCGGACCGTCGTCGTCCTGGTGCGCCGCCGAGCCCGGGTTCGGAAGGCACTCCGCTCGCCGAACCCGGGGTTGTCGGCCACGGCGACGTCGTCGTGACACGCAACCCCGGGTTCGGCGGCGGCTGGTGCCGTGCGGCTCCGGGTTGGGCAGAATGGCTCCATGAGCGACTCCCACGCGAACCTCCTCGACGGCCCCGCACCCGTCCTCCTCCCCGACGACTACGCCGTGGTCCGCGAGGGCATCGCCGCCGACGACGACCCGTACGAGCTGGCCGGGCGGTACCCGGCGAGCTCGCTCGCCTGGGCGTACCTGGCGGAGGACTTCCTCCACGAGAACGGGTCGAAGGGCGCCGTCACCGCGTACGCGTTCGCGCGCACCGGCTACCACCGCGGCCTCGACGCGCTGCGCCGCGCGGGCTGGCGCGGGCAGGGCCCGATCCCGGCCGACCACGTCCCCAACCAGGGCTTCCTGCGGGCGCTCCTCGCGCTCGCCGAGTGCGCCGCGTACGTGGGCGAGGTCGACGAGGCGGAGCGGTGCGAGCGGCTCCTGCGCGACTCGGGCACGTCCGCGGACGCGGTCCGCGCGCTGCGCTGACGGGCGCGCGTCGCCCGTCCGCCCGTGGACGGGCGACTCGACCGGGCGACGTCTAGAGTCGAGGCCATGATCGAGATCGCCACGTCACCCGCGACGACGACGCTCGTCATCGCGGGTGACCTGGACCTCGCCGAGCGTGACCAGTTCCCCGAGATCGCGGCCCGCGTCGTCGGGCTGCGCAGGCAGCTCCTCGTCATCGACATGTGCCGCGTGACGTTCATGGACTCCACCGGCGCGGCGTTCCTCATCTCGCTCGCCGACTCCGGTCGCAAGCGCGGGGGCGCGACCGTCCTGCGCGGCTGCGACGACCGCGACATGTTCGTGCTCGAGGTGTGCGGCGCGCTCGAGCTGTTCCGCATCGACTCCGACCACCGCTGCGAGCCTGCGACCCCGCCGTCCGGGTTCGCCAAGGTCGAGCCCCCGGCCTGAGGCCGGCGCCTCCGGTCTACCGGCCCGTCCGGTCGACCGGCCCCCGCCGCTCTACCGGCCCGTCGGCCGCAGCGTCGCCCACACGAGCTTGCCGGACGTCGTCGGGCGCCATCCCCAGTCGGCGAGCCGCTCGACGATCTGCATGCCGAAGCCGCCCATGCGGTTGGGGTGCCCGTCCGTGGGTACGGGCGGGGCGGGGTTGGAGTCCTCGACCTCGACCCGCACGCCGTCACCCGTGTCGAACAGACGCAGCGCGAGGTGGCCCCAGCCGTGCAGCACGCCGTTCGCCACGAGCTCCGACACGACCAGCTCCGCGTTCGCGCTGTCCTGCACGCCCCACGCCTGGCACGTGCGCACGACGGCGTGGCGCGCCCGCCCGATCGACGCCGGCTCGCTCGGCAGGAGCCAGCGTCGGCTGCGAGGGCTGAGCACGACCGTGGACGCGTCGCGCACCGGGTCCGGGATGCGCACCACGACGAGTGCGACGTCGTCCTCGGGCGCGTCCGCGAGGCGGGACAGCAGCTCCTCGCCCACGCCCGCGGCGTCGACCGCGCTGACGGCCTCCGAGGCGGCGACGAGCGCCTCGAGACCGACCCGCAGCGCGCGGTCACGGCGCTCGATGAGCCCGTCGGTGTAGAACACGAGCGTGTCGCCCGGCCGGAGCGACGCGACACCCGTCGAGCGGCTGCGGCCACCGAACCCGACCAGGGCGCCGCCGGCGTCGTCGAGCTGCGTCACCGTGCCGCCGCGCAGCAGGAGGGGCGGGAGGTGCCCGGCGCGGGAGTACTCCATCCGCCACGCGTCCTGGGGGTTCTCCGCGTCGGGCCGCGTCAGCGCCGCGTAGACGAGGCTCGCCGACCGGGGGATGCGCATCCCCTGGACGAGCTGGTCGACCCGCTCGAGCACCGGTCCCGGCGTGGTCAGCTCGTACGCGTACGACCGCACGACCGAGCGCAGCTGTCCCATCGCGGCCGCGGCCTCGACGTCGTGGCCCACGACGTCGCCGATGACCAGCCCGACGACGTCCGGCGCGATCTGCAGGACGTCGTACCAGTCGCCGCCCACCTGGGCGTGCTCCGAGTTCGGGGCGTAGTACGTCCAGACGTCGAGCCCGGCGACGTCGGCCTGCTCCGGCAGCATCGCGCGCTGCAGCGTCTCGGCGAGGCGGTGCTCGCGGGCGTAGAGCCGCACGTTGTCGATCGCCGTGCCCGCCCGACGGGCGATGATCTGCAGGAGCGTGCGCACGCCCTTGCGCGCGTCGTCCTCCGACCCGGTCGCGTGCGCGGCGGGGCCCAGGAAGTCGCCCGACACGAGCAGGCCGAGGATGCGCCGGCGCCCCGGGACCGCGGAGACCGTCACCGACTCGGGCCGGTGCGTGAGGCCGGAGAGCCGGTGGTACAGGTCCCGCTGGAGCCAGCCCGACGCCGACCACTGCGGGTAGGTCGACGACAGGTCGAGCGTCACGGGCCCCTCGATGCGTCCGTCGAGGACGTCCTGGACGCGGTCGGGGACGTCGACGAGACGCGCGCGCGGGATCGAGCCCGTGGCCACCGCGGAGTCCCCGAGGGCGTCGGTCGGGTGCACGCCCGGGACGGCGGGCAGGATGCCCGGCGTGTACCGGCCGTGGCGCTGGCCCCGCCCGCTCGGGGGCGCCGCCGTGTCCACCCCCTCGGCGAACCGCAGCCCGTCGTCGTTGAGGTAGAACCCCGCCCAGTCGACGACGTACCCCGCGAGGAGGTCCGTGATGTCGCGCAGGGCGTACGGCTGGTCGAGATCGGCGAGGAGGTCGGAGCTGCGGGAGACGACGTCGAGCACGGCACGCTCACGGCGCTCGACCGCGAGCGAGGCGACCTGCGCCGTGTACCGGTCGAGGTGCTCGGAGACGTCGACCTGGACCCCCACCCAGTGCGTCACGACGCCGTCGGCGTCGGTGAGCGGGGCGAGCGAGAGCTGGGTCCAGACCGGCGTGCCGTCGCGACGCACCGCACGCAGGGTGTGGGTGATCTCCCGCTGCTGCGCGATGGCCGCACGGAGCTCCTGCGCGTCCACCGGCTCCGACAGGAGCGACTCCAGGACGTGCGGGCTGCGCCCGACCACCTCGGCCGCGGCGAAGCCGGTCTGGCGCTCGAACGCCGGGTTGACCCACACGATCGGCATCTCGGCCTCGCGCGGGCCCGTGACGAACATGGCGACGCCGGCACCCTCCATGGCGCGCGTGCACAGCTCCTGGACGTGCGCAGGCAGACCGGTTCCGAGTCCCGGCGAGCTGCCCATCGTCACCTCCGGCGGTTCGTGCTCCGGTCGTCTGGATCAAGACGCCACGGTCGCGTTACTGTCCCGACTGGACATTCAACCGTAGATTGGTGCTTCCCGAGACCGGAACCGGTCCGGACCCGCAGAGAGGAACGCCGGTGCGCGAAGGTACACCCTCAGCCGCCGACCGCCCGGTCGGCATCGCCGGCGACCCCGCCCGGGCGGGCGACCCGGCCAGCGTGCACGTCATCGTGGGCGCCTCACGCGCCCGCATCGTGCTGTCGGGCGAGATCGACGCCGACCTCGGTGCGGACCTCCAGGAGGCGACGGCGGCCGCGGAGGACTCCGGGCTTCCCGTCGAGATCGACGCGCACCACGTCACCTTCATGGACTCCTCCGGCGTCGCGTTCCTCGCGCGGCTCGCGTCGCGCGGACCGCACCGCGTCCGCGTCCTGCGCGCCCCGCCGACCGTCCGCTTCCTGCTCGAGGTGACACGGATCGGCGAGCTGCTCGACATCGTCGACGTGGACCCCGGGTTCGAGATCGGCGAGAACCCGGACGGGACGTCACCGACGGTCGGCTGACGGCCCGCGGGGCCGACGGAGCCGACCCACCCCGCCCCCCGACGACGCAGCGGCCCGCGTGGCCGCGGCGAGCGCCGCGGCCACGCGGGCCGGTGATGGGACGCGGCACGGCCGCGTCGAGCCCGAGGGCCCCGCCGGGTCAGCGGATCTTGTTGCCCGCCGAGCGCAGCTGCTGCGACGCCTCGATGATGCGCGCGGCCATGCCGGCCTCGGCCAGCTTGCCCCAGGCGCGCGGGTCGTACGCCTTCTTGTTGCCGACCTCGCCGTCGATCTTCAGCACGCCGTCGTAGTTCGAGAACATGTGGCCGACGACCGGACGCGTGAACGCGTACTGCGTGTCGGTGTCGATGTTCATCTTGATGACGCCGAAGTCGACCGCGGCCGAGATCTCCTCGGCCGTGGAGCCGGAGCCGCCGTGGAAGACGAGGTCGAACGGGTTCGCCTTGCCGACCTTCGCGCCGACGGCGTCCTGGATCTCCTTGAGGATCTCCGGGCGGAGCTTGACCGCACCCGGCTTGTACACGCCGTGCACGTTGCCGAACGTGAGAGCCGTCAGGTAGCGGCCCTTCTCGCCCGTGCCGAGCGCCTCGACCGTCGCGAGGCCGTCCTCGACCGTCGTGTAGAGCTTCTCGTTGATCTCCGCCTCGTGGCCGTCCTCCTCGCCACCGACGACGCCGACCTCGATCTCGAGGATCGTGCGCGCCGCCTGCGAGAGCTCGAGGAGCTCCGCCGCGATGGTGAGGTTCTCGTCCAGCGGGACGTCCGAGCCGTCGTACATGTGCGACTGGAACGTCGGCAGGCCGCCGTTCTTGACCTGCTCGGCCTCGATGGCCAGGAGCGGGCGGACCCAGGAGTCGAGGTTCTTCTTGACGCAGTGGTCGGTGTGGATCGCGATCTGCACCGGGTAGTTCTTCGCGACCTCGCGCGCGTACGCCGCGAGCGCGAGCGAACCGGCGATGCGGTCCTTGACCGTCGAACCCGACCCGTACTCGGCACCGCCCACCGAGACCTGGATGATGCCGTCGGACTCGGCCTCGGCGAAGCCCTGGAGCGCTGCGGTGATGGTCTGCGACGAGGTGATGTTGACGGCCGGGTAGGCGAACGAGCCTGCCTTCGCCCGGTCGATCATCTCGGCGTAGACCTCGGGGGTTGCGATGGGCATGCGGAGCTCCTGTGGAGTCGTGCGGGGATGGTCTGTCGTCCAAATTCTGTCACGGATGCCCGGGGGACCGTCAGGGCCGTTCGACCTGTGGTCGCGCGGCGACCACGTCTCAGCCCCGCCGCACGGCGCGGTCCGGTGCCGGGCCGTGCGCTACCTCTGTGCCGGACCAGGGCTCGGGCTCGCGGGACCGGCGTGCCGGACGGCCCACGCGTACATCGCCACGGCGGCCGCCGCACCCGCGTTGATGGAGCGCGTCGACCCGTGCTGGGTGATGTGCAGGACGTCCCGGCACGCCGCGACCGCCTCGGGCGTGAGCCCCGACGACTCCTGGCCGAGCAGGAGCACGCACGACGCCGGCAGGGGGTATCCCTCGATCGGCACCGAGCCCGGCAGGTTGTCGACGCCGAGCAGCGGCAACCCTTCCGAGCTCGCCCAGGCCGCGAGGTCCGCGACCGTCTCGTGGTGGTGCACGTGCAGGTAGCGGTCGGTGACCATGGCCCCACGCCGGTTCCACCGCCGCCGCCCGACGACGTGCACGCCCGCAGCGTTGAACGCGTTCGCCGTGCGCACGACCGACCCGATGTTGAGGTCGTGCGCCCAGTTCTCGATCGCGACGTGCAGCGAGCGCGCCGGGTCGCGTCGCGCGTCGAGGTCCGCGACGACCGCCTCGACCGTCCAGTACCGGTACGCGTCGACGACGTTGCGCCGGTCGCCCTCCGCGAGGAGCTCGGGGTCGTAGCGCGGGTCGGGGACCGTCGCCCCCGGCGGACCGGCCGGGTCCGGCACGCGGGGCCACGCGGCGGGGCCGCCCGGCCAGGGTCCGACGCCGACCTCGCGCTCCTCGTCGCCCGCCGCCTCGCTCCCCGCCTCGCCCGCCGCGCCGCTCCTCGCCATGCCGGACATTCTGCCCGCCCGAGCCCGGGAGCGGCCGCGGACCTTCACAGCGGGCCCACACGCGCTGCCCGGGCCTCCGTGCGTGCCGCACTACGCTGGTGACCCGTGAACACCCTCGCCGCGCTCGTCAGCGCCCTGCCCGACGGCGTCGCGCACGCCGCCAGCCTCGGCACGGCGGGCCCGGTCGCCGCCCTGGGCCCCGACTGGATGGACCCGATGACGCTCATCGAGCGCTTCGGGGACGCGGCGCTCGTCGGGATCGTGCTCGTCATCTTCATCGAGACGGGGCTGCTGTTCCCGATCCTCCCGGGCGACTCGCTGCTGTTCACCGCGGGCGCGCTCGTCGCGCAGGACGCGCTGTCGATCAACCTGCCGCTGCTGCTCGTCCTGCTCTTCGCCGCGGCGTTCCTGGGCGACCAGACGGCGTACCTGATCGGCCGCACGGCCGGGCCCAAGATCTTCGACAAGCCCGACTCGCGGTTCTTCAAGCGCAAGTACATCGACCAGACCAACGCCTACTTCGAGAAGTACGGCGGTCGGACGATCGTCATCGCGCGCTTCGTGCCCATCGTGCGGACGTACGCGCCGGTCGCTGCGGGCGTCGGCAAGATGCACTACAAGCACTTCGTCGGCTTCAACGCGCTCGGCGCGCTGCTGTGGGCCGTCGGCCTGACCGTCCTCGGGTACCTGCTCGGCAACATCACGTTCGTCAAGGAGAACATCGAGGCGCTCGTCCTCCTCATCGTCTTCCTGTCCGTGGTCCCGATGGCCGTCGAGGTATGGCGCGGGCGACGGGCCGAGAAGCGCGAGGCCGCCCTGGCGGCGCAGCTCGCCGCGAGCACCCCCGACGAGGCCGAGGCCGACCTCGCCGACGGCACGACCGCCGTCGGACAGGGCGAGCAGACCGGGAAGGACGCCTGAGATGACCCGAGAGATCAGCAGCTGGCTCACCGACATGGACGGCGTGCTCGTCCACGAGGGGCACGCCATCCCGGGCGCGCCCGAGTTCGTCCGCGCGCTGCGCGACAAGGGCCGTCCGTTCCTCATCCTCACGAACAACTCGATCTTCACGGCGCGCGACCTGCGCGCCCGCCTCGCGACGTCGGGCATCGACGTGCCCGAGGAGGCCATCTGGACGTCGGCGCTGGCGACGGCCCAGTTCCTGCACGACCAGATCCCCGAGGGCAGCGCGTACGCGGTGGGCGAGGCGGGTCTCACGACGGCGCTCTACGAGGCGGGCTACACCCTCACGGAGTCCGACCCGGACTACGTGGTGCTCGGCGAGACGCGCACGTACTCGTTCGAGGCGATCACCAAGGCCATCCGCCTGATCCTCGGGGGTGCGCGGTTCATCTGCACGAACCCGGACACGACCGGCCCCTCGCAGGAGGGTCCGCTGCCAGCGACCGGCGCGGTCGCGGCGATGATCACGTCGGCGACGGGCCGCAAGCCGTACTTCGTGGGCAAGCCCAACCCCATGATGTTCCGCTCGGCGCTCAACCGCATCGACGCGCACTCGGAGAAGACCGCGATGATCGGCGACCGCATGGACACCGACGTCGTCGCGGGCATCGAGGCAGGCCTGTACACGTACCTGGTCATGACCGGCTCCACGAAGATGTCCGACGTCGACCGCTATCCCTTCCGCCCGAGCAAGGTCGTGGACTCCGTCGCGGACCTCGTCGACGTGGTCTGACCTCGGCTCGTCCCGCCGCGTGCCGCCACCGCGGCCAGGCAGCCCGACGCCGTCGTCCGTGCAGGGTCAGGCCCTCGCGGCCGTGCCCCTCCCGGCCCGACGACGCTGCGCGCCCAGGAGGGCGACGCCCGCCAGGAGCAGCGTCCCCGCAAGGAGCGCCAGGCTGCCCGTGTCGGAGCCGGTCGAGGCCAGGGCGCCGGAGTACGCGTCGCACTCCACGTCCCCGCCGACCGGGAGGCTGACCGTCACGGGCGAGAGCGCGGTGCCGGCCTCGTAGAACCCGGCGAACGCCCTGGCCCCGGCCGCGGTGAGCGTCGCGGGGACGCCGCTCCACGTGATCGTCGAGCCCGACGTCGACTTCTTCCCCGAGAGGTCGAGGCTCGCGAACGCGACACCCGAGGAGGAGGACTTGTTGCCCTCCATGTCGCTGCTCTGGACGTCGACCACGAGCATGCCCGACGAGCCGTCGACCACGACGCGCGGGTTGCTCACGCGCAGGTCGAGGACGCCGTCGTGGCCGGTGAAGGAGACCGTGCCGCCGAAGCTCGTGCGCCCCTTGCCGAGGTCGGTGTTGAACGAGCCCTTGCCGCCGCTCCACGTGAACGCCGACCCGTTGTCGCGCACCCCGGCCGTCGAGACCGAGCCCTTGGCGATCGGGCCGGTGACGTACGCCCGGAACCGGTCGCTCACGCCCCACGAGAGGGTCGCGCCGTGGACGCCCTGGGCGAAGCACTGCTCGGCCGCGGCACCCCCGCCCGAGCCCGCGCCGGCGCCGGTGGTGCCGGACGCGACGATCGTGATCGGGGCGGACGCGGTGTGGCCCGCGCCGACGAGCAGGAGCGTGTGCTCGCCAGGGGCGAGGTCCGTCGGGATGGTCACGGTCGAGCTCGCGGCACCGCCCGCGTTCGCGGACACGCCGGTCGCGAGCGTGCGCGGCGTCGAGCGGATCTCTGTGCGGATGCCCTGCTCACGCGCGCCGAACCCGACGCCGCTGATCGTCACCTCGTCGCCGGGCGCCGCCTGGGACACCGAGAGCGTCGCCCGGGTCAGGTCGACCGAGCCGTCGCCCGACCCGTCGGTCGGCGTGCCGATCGTTCCGCCGCCGCCGGGCGTCGTGGCCTTCGCCCCGACGGTGAACGTCACCGGGTCGAGCGCGGTGCCCGCCGGGTAGAAGCCCGAGAACGCGAGGGCGCCGTCCGCCGTGAGCGTCGCGCCGGCGTTCGTGTACGTCACCGCCCCGTCGGCCGTGGTCGACGGCGTGCCCAGCGCGAGCGTCGCGACCGCGACGCCGTCACGGACGAACGTGGAGCCGTCGAGGCCGGTCGAGCGCGCGTCCACGAGCAGGCGGCCCGACGTCGCGCCCGTGATCTCGACGACCGGGTTCGTCAGCGCGATGTCGAGCGCGCCGTCGTGCCCGGTGAACCGGACCGTGCCCGCGTACCGCACGGTGCCCGTGCCGGTCGCCGCGGTCCACGTGCCGCCGTCGGCCTGGCCGAAGCGGAAGACGCCGTCGGCGACGCTCGCGCCGCCGGACGTCGCCGCGCCGCCGTGTGCGACCGGGCCGACGATGTAGCTGCGGAACGACTCCTTGACGCCCCACGTCAGACTGCCCGCCGTCGTGGGCGCCGTCGGTCTCGCCGTCACCGTGACGGTCACGGGTGCGGAGGTCGAGCCCTGGTGGGCCGCGGCGTCCGCCGGGGCGAACGTGGCCGTGACGGCGTGCGACCCCGCGGCGAGCCCGCTCGCCCGGAACGTCGCGGTGCCACCGGAGACGGTCGCCGTGCCCAGGGTCGTGCCGCCCGCGGTGAACCGCACCGTCCCGGCCACCTCGGGCGCGACGGTCGCGGTGAACGTCACGGCCGTGCCCTGCACGACGGACGTCGCCGAGGCCGTGAGCCCGGTCGTGGTCGGCTGCGCTCCCGTCCCCGGCTCGGGGTCGGTGACGGTGAGCGTGACGCTCCCCGTCACCCCGAGGTCGGACGTGACGACCACCGGCGCGGCCCCGAGGGCCGCGTCCGCGGGGACCGAGAGCACGAGCGTGCTCGCGTCGCGCGTGTAGGTCGCGGGCTTGCCCGCGAGCGTGACGCCCTTGACCGCGTCGCCGTCGAGCAGGCCGTCGACGCGCAGGGTGACCGTGCCGCCGGGCTCGACGGTCGTCGCCCCGGCCGTGACCACGAGCGGCGCCGGCGCGTCGTAGGCGACGGGGGCGAACAGCTCCTGCGCGGCGTTGGTCACGCCGCCCGCGCCGTAGGTGTACACGCCGTGGCGCCCGCCCTCGAGCGCCTCGGGGTTCTTCACGACGAGGCGCGCCTCGAACGTCCCGTCGTCCGCGAGCGGGGTCCACTGCGCCCGGACCGTCGGCTGGTACTGCGCGGGGACCTGACCGAGCACGCCCTCCGCGAGGGCCCATGCCTGCGAGGCGACCTTGCGGGTTCCCGCCGCGGCGCCCGTGGAGGGCTGCCACTGCTCGGCGAAGCTCCCGAACACGACGTACGTGCCCTGCGGCAGCGTCGCCGGGATCGGGACGCCGCGGCCGCCGACGTTCGCCGCCGGGTCGAAGCCGGTGCCGCGCACGACGACCGTCTCGCCGACCGTGACCGGCGAGTCCCCGATCGGCGTCACGCCGTCGGCGGCGAAGACCTCGATCGCGGGCTCCCACGCCGGGACCTCGTCCTCGCCGTAGCCGAGCGTGACCGGCGCCGTCTTCTTGGCCTCGCCGTTGGCGTCGCCCGGACCGCTCGCGACGAAGTGCGCGCGCTGGCCCGTCGGCTCGAGGTACGCGAGGAACGTGTCCGTGTACTGCTGCGCGGAGGACGTGGCGAGGACGCGGCCGCTGCCGAGCTGCGCCGGGTCGACCGTGAAGGTCGCGACGTCGAGGCGCGTGGCGGGCGCCGAGTCCGCCGCGTCGGAGAGGTCGTCCCACGACACGTCGGCGGAGAGCACACCGCGACCGCTCGCGTCGACGCTCACCGCGACGTCGGCGAGCTGGAGCCAGTAGGACGGCACGTTCCCGGCGTACGTGTTCCTCCACGTGAGACGGACCGCGCCGGAGAGGGCCAGGTCCGTGCCGTCGGCCGAGCGCTCGACCTCGGTCACGGGGAAGGCGAAGGCGCCGTCGGCGGTGACCCCGCCGGTGACCTGCTTGGCGTCGTAGTAGGAGAAGACGCGGTCCGAGACCTTCCACGAGACCGTGCCGTGCGTGGTGCCCGGCGCGGCGACGTCCGGGAACGGCGCGCTGACCGGCTCCTGCGGCTCGGGCTGCTGGACCGCGACCGGGGTGAACGTGTCCAGGCTCCGGTCCGTCGCCGACAACCGGTGCGCCGCCGACGTCGCCACCACGTACTCCGTGCCCGCCTCGAACGACCCCGCCGGGACCGTCACCGTCGTCGTGAACGACCCGCCCACGATCTGCGGCGCCGTCACCCATGCCTGCGCCAGCCACCCGCTCGACACCAGCGGACCGCTGCCGTCCCACAACGACTTCTCACCGACGAGCACGTACGCACCGCTGGCCGCGCCCGCACCCACGAACCCGGAACCCGACACCGTGAGGACGTTCTCCACGGCCGGGTCCATCGCACCCGACGGCGAGACCGTCACCCGCGGGTCCGCGACCGGCTCCGGCTCGGGCTCGGTGACGGTCACGGTGTGGACGACGGCCGTCGAGGTCGAGGCGAGGAAGGCCGCCGGGTCGGCGGGCGTGAACGCCGCGGTCAGCCCGCGCGCGCCCGGGGCGAGGGCCGTCGTGACCAGACTCGCGACGCCGTCGGACACGGTGGTCGTGCCGAGCGCGGTGCTGCCGTCGCGGAACTCGACCGTGCCCGCGGCGGCCGGGGCGACGGTCGCGGTGAGCGTGACCGCCGTGCCGGCGACCGACGCGCCGGACGGCACGACCGCGAGCGACGTCGAGGTCGCGACGGCCGGGGCGACCGGCTCGGGCACGACGGCGCGCACGGTGAGCGTCGAGATCGGCTTGCTCGCGTAGGACGCGAAGTACGGGGAGACGTCGCCGAGCGACGGGACGACCGTCCCGTTCGCGACGAACACGACCTCGTCGCCGTCGCGCGTGGCCACGACGGTGACGTCGGCGACCTTCACGTCGTCCCCGGCGCCCGGGTTCACGGTGCCCGAGAGGTCCGTGTACACGGCACCGGTCCCGGGACCGGTGAGCTCGAGGCGGACGTCGGACAGCGTCACGTCGAGCGCGCCGTGGTGCCCCTCGTAGCGCGTCGAGCCGCCGAGCCGCACCGACCCGGTGCCCGACGCGTCGTCATAGCTGCCGGAGGCCGGCCCGTACACGGACCGTCCGCCCTGGAGGGCCGGCGTGACCGTGCCCTGGGCGATCGGGCCCGTGACGTACGAGGTCCACGAGTCGACGAAGTTCCAGGTGGCCGAGCCGTCCTGGACGTCCGACGTCGCGGCCTGCGCCGGGGCGCCTGCCCCCGCGACGGTGAGTCCGGCGGCGAGCGCCGCGGCGAGGAACGAGGCGAGGGCGCGGCGGACGCGACCCTGCGGGGAAGTGCGCACTAGGTCTCCCGTGCTGGTCCGGGCGGGTCCCGCCGAGAGCGGGACCGCGACGGGAAGCGTGACGACGCTCCGTCGTCCCGGACCATATAAGGCACGCCTCACCAAAGCAAGGTAAGCCTGACCTATTCAGATGTGACGCGCGCCTCGTCCGCCGCTACCGGCGCGCGCCGGGTCAGGCGAGGCCGAGGTCCTCGAGGCTGAAGAGGTAGTGGTACGGCACGCCGAGCGCCTCGATCTTCTCGCCCGCACCCGTCGCGCGGTCGACGATCGTCGCGACGCCCACGACCTCGCCGCCGGCCGCGCGCACGGCCTCGATCGCCGTGATCGGCGAGCCGCCGGTCGTCGTCGTGTCCTCGACGACCACGACCTTGCGGCCGGCCACGTCCGGGCCCTCGATCTGCCGCTGCATGCCGTGCGCCTTCGCCGCCTTGCGCACGACGAACGCGTCGAGGTCCTGCCCGCGCGACGCGGCAGCGTGCAGGAGCGCGGTCGCGATCGGGTCGGCGCCCAGCGTCAGCCCCCCGACGGCGTCGATCTCCGCGGTCCCGAGGCCCTGCTCCTCGAGGAGGTCGAGCATCTGGTGGCCGATGAGCGGCGCCGCGCGGTGATGCAGCGTCACGCGCCGCAGGTCCACGTAGTAGTCCGCCTCCTTGCCCGAGGAGAGCGTGACCCGGCCGTGCACGACGGCGAGCTCGCGGATGAGGTCGAGCAGCTGCTCGCGGGGGGTCGAGGAGAGATCGGTAGTCACGACCGTCAGGGTAGTCCGCCCACCGGTCAGCGGTACTTGCCGATCGCCCGGACCGCCGAGCGCGGCAGCACGCGCAGCGCCGCGGACGCGGCCCGGTAGCGCAGCGACGGCGTCGAGATGACGACTCCGCGCCGGACGTCCGCGAGCGCCACGGAGACCACGCGGTCCGCGTCGAGCCACGCGACGTCGGGCAGGACGGTCTTGTCGATGCCCGCCCGGTCGTGGAACTCGGTGTGCGTGAAGCCGGGGCACAGGACCGTCGCCGTGACCCCGGTCCCGTGCAGCTCGACGGCGAGACCCTCCGTGAACGAGCGCACCCACGCCTTGGCGGCCGCGTACGTGCCCCCGGCGGTGAGGGCGGCCACCGACGCGACGTTGAGGATCGCGCCACGACCCCGGGCGGTCATCTGCCCTGCGGCCGCGTGCGACAGGACCAGGACGGCACGGACCATGACGTCGAGCGCGCGGAGCTCGACGTCGAGGTCGCCGTCGACGAAGTGCTGCTGGGTGGCGAACCCCGCGTTGTTGACCAGCAGGCCGACGGGCCGCTCGTCCGGCCCCCCGGGCGAGGCGAGTCGCTCGGCCACGCGCGCGACGTCGTCGGCCACCGAGAGGTCCGCGCGCAGGACCTGGACCCGCACGCCCGCGGCGGCCCGGATCTGCCCCGCCACCTCCTCGAGCCGCGCCTCGTCGCGCGCGACGAGCACGAGGTCGTGCCGCGCCGTGGCGAGCTGCCACGCGAACTCCAGGCCCAGGCCGGCGCTCGCGCCGGTGATGAGTGCAGTCGCCATGGCCACAGCCTACGGGCCCCGCGCCGCGCCTTCGTCGGTACCGTGGGGCGCGTGCGCCTCGCGACCTGGAACATCAACTCCGTCCGCGCCCGGGTCGACCGGGCGATCGCCTTCCTCGAGCGGACCGGGACCGACGTCCTGGCGCTCCAGGAGACCAAGTGCGCCGACGCGCAGTTCCCCGTCGCGCCGTTCGAGGCGGCGGGCTACGAGGTGGCCCACGTCGGGGTGAACCAGTGGAACGGCGTCGCCGTGGTGTCGCGCGTGGGCCTGGCCGACGTCGCGACCTCCTTCCCCGGCCAGCCCGCGTTCGCGGAGAAGGTGGAGGCGCGGGCGCTCGGCGCGACGTGCGGCGGCGTGCGCGTGTGGAGCCTGTACGTGCCGCACGGACGCGAGGTCGGCGACCCGCACTACACCTACAAGCTGCACTGGCTCGACGCGCTGCGTGCGCAGGCCGAGGACTGGCTCGTCGCCGACCCCTCGGCGCAGGTAGCGCTCGTCGGGGACTGGAACGTGGCGCCCCTGGACACCGACGTGTGGGACGTCGCGTACTTCGCCGGCAAGACGCACGTGACCCCGGCCGAGCGGGACGCGTTCGCCGCGTTCGGCGCGGCCGGGTACACGGAGGTCACGCGCGAGGCGATCCCCGCCGAGCACACGTACACCTACTGGGACTACCAGCGCCTGCGGTTCCCGCGGAACCAGGGCATGCGCATCGACTTCGCCTACCTGTCCCCGGCGGCACGGGCCCGTGTCACGGGCGTGACGATCGACCGCGACGAGCGCAAGGGCAAGGGCGCGTCCGACCACGTGCCGGTGATCGTCGACCTCGGGGACTGAGCGCACCCGGACGGGGGTCGCGTCCGTCGCTACGGTGTGTGCATGACGACGCCTCCCGTCCCGCCGTACGGGTCCTCCGACGAGCCGCCGGACCCCTACGCCGCACCTCGGCCCCACCAGCCGCCCCTCACGCCGTACAACCCGCCCGCCGCCGACTCCCCCGACGCCGGGCAGGGCGGGTTCGCCGCCCCGGGGTCCGGCGACCCGTACGCGACGCCGCCCGCACCGGGCGGACCGGCCTACGGACCGGCGTCGCCCTACGGACCGGCGTCGCCCTACGGGGCGACGCCGCCGCCCTACGGGGCGCCGGGCCAGCCCGGACCGAGCTACCCCGGCGGCTACCCCTACCCCGGAGCCCCGGGGCCCTACCCTCCCGCCTACGGGTCCGCCTACGCGGCGCCCCCTCGCACGAGCGGCATCGCGCTCGCGTCGATGATCGTGTCCATCGCGAGCCTGGTGATCTGCGCCGGGTTCCCGGGGATCGTCGGGCTCGTGCTGGGCATCGTCGGGCTCAACCAGGTCATGCGCGACGGGTTGCGCGGCCGCGGGTTCGCGATCACGGGCATCGTGGTGGGAGCGGTCGCGACGGCGTTCGCGATGCTCATCGTCGTCGGCGTGACCCTGAGCGACGGTCAGCCATGACGGACGACGACCTCTTCGCCCCGCCCGGCGGCCGCGCCGCCGCACCGCAGCCGCAGCCCGGCGTCACGCCCCCGCCGCCGCCCGGCGCGACGCCCCCGCCCCCACCGCCGAGCGGCGCGACGCCACCGCCGCCCGGCGCTCCCGTGCCCGGCGGCCCGGTCCCCGCGGACCCGGGGTTCGCCGCCGGGGCGTACTACGCCCCCGGGTGGCAGCCCGACCGTCCGCGCGTCGAGCCGCTCGCCGTCGCGAGCCTGCCGGCGGGCGTCGTGCTGGGCCCGGTGGGGATCGGTGTCGGTGGCGCGGCGCTGTCGCGCGTGCGCGTCCGGGGGACCCGCGGTCGCGGTCTCGCGATCGCCGGCATGGTGGTCGGCGCGGCCGTCACGGCCGGGTGGGCTCTGGGAGCGTTCGCGTGGTGGCAGGGCGACCAGGCCCGGTCCCCGCTCGCGGGCGACGTCGACGCCCCCCGGACCGTCTCCGCGCGCCAGCTCGTGCTCGGCACGTGCCTCGACGCGCTCCCGCCCGACGGCGAGGTGTCGGACGTGCGAGCGGTCCCGTGCGCGGACGAGCACCGTGCCCAGGTCGTCGCGCGCACCGACTTCGGCGCCACCGAGGTGTGGCCCGGCCAGGGCGCCGTCGACCGTCGCGTCGCGCGCGTGTGCACGCCGGAGACACTGGGACCCGACGCACCCGAGGACACCGTGCTCGTCGTCTGGTCACCCACGGAGGAGTCCTGGCGCGACGGCGACCGCACGGGCCTGTGCCTCGTCGGCAGCACCGAACCCCTTCCGGCCGACCTCCTGGGCTGAACCCCCCGCCGTCGGGCACCCGCCCCTTCGCCCGCGCGGCCCACCGCACGCACCCCGGCCGCACCCGGTGGCGGCGATCGCCACGGGTCCGGGCGTCAGTCCGTGAGGACGAGGCGGAGGAAGGCGCGCAGGTCGGCGGCCATGTCGATGCGCTCGCCCCTCGGTCGGTCCAGGGAGAGCAGCCACTGGACCTGGAGCCCGTCCATGAGGGCGACGAGCTGGCGGGCGACGACGTCGGGCCGCACGCCCGGACGCAGCCGCCCGTCGCGGGCGCAGCGCTCGAGCTGCTCGCGGGTCAGCTCGAGGGTCGCCTGGTAGCGCCGGACGAAGTACTCGTGGGCGGGGTGGTCGGGCGAGGTCGCCTCGGCCGAGAGCGCTGTGAAGAGCTCGACGATCGGGCGGCGCAGGGCGTTGCGCTCGACGAGGCGCACGAGCGCGTCGAAGAAGTCGGTCCCCCGTGCGAGGTCCTCGTCGAGGTCGGCCTCGTCCACCGTGTCCCGGTACAGCAGCACGGCCTCGAGCAGTGCGGCCTTCGTCGTGAAGTGGTGGAGGAGCCCGGGGTGCGACATGTCCACGCGGGACGCGAGCTCGCGCAGGGAGGCGGCGTGGTACCCGACCTCGCCGAACAGGACGATCGCGGCCTGCAGGATCTCCTCGCGCTTGGCGCGCCCTTTCGCGTACCCGCGCTCATGGTCAGCCGCGGCGGCCCGTCGGCGCGCCGCGCCGTCACGCGCGGCACCGATCGCCGTGCTGGTCATGATCCCGCTCCGTCCGTCGACCGACGAGCGACCCTACCGACCGCGGGGCCCCGGGCCGTCAGGACGTGGGGTCGAGCGTCGGGGCGACGACGTCGAGGTCGCTCGACGTCGCACCGGGGGCCGTGGTCGTCGGGCGGTCCGTCGTGGGCCTGGGGGACGGCTCGGGGGGCGTCGTCCCGCCGGGCGAACCGTCCTCGACGGGCTCGGGGCTCGCCGCCAGCGCCTGGGTCGTGGCCACCGTGACGGCCCCGTCGCCGACGAGGTCGTGCGCCCGCTGGAAGGCGCGCAGCGCCGCGACGGTCGCGTCGTCCATCGTGCCGGTGACCTCGAGCGTCGCGCCGTGGGCGCGCAGCCGCTCCTGCACCCAGGTCACGGACTCCTGGGAGGGCTCCGTGGTCGGCGCCGGAGTCGTCGGGCTCGGCGCCGGGCTGGGCGTGGACGGGGCGGGCTCCGGCTCGGGGGCCGCCGCCGCGGGCGGGCCGCTCGGCGCGGCGGGAGCGCTCGGCGACGGCGGACGGACGGGCGTCGTCGTGCCGGTGGCCGTGTCCTGCTCCGCCACCTCGGGCGGCGGGACCCGCGTCACCTGGGGCCGGGGCGTGCCGGGCCGGGGTGTGACGTCGGGGAGACCGTTCTCGGCGCCGGCCGACCCGTCGACGGTCACGCCCTCGACGACGACGGCGGTGCCGCCCCCGGTCGCGGCGCCCACCATCCCGGCGACGGCGACGACGAGGGTCACGGCACCGGCGCCCGCGGCCACCGTGACCCACGGCATGGCGGCGCGGCGCGCGCGTTCCGGGCGGTCCTGCTCGGTCGCGGGATCGTTCGCGATGTCGGGACGACGACGCACGGCGCCTCCTCTCCGGGGCTGTTCGGGGTCCACGGACGACGCGACGCGCTGCCCGGCGGACCGTCGGGTGGACGTCCACCCTGCCCCATGCCCCGACCCGATGTCACGCCCACCGCCCTCACCTGCACGGACGCCCGCACCCGGGGCGCGGTCCACGCACCTGGCCGACACGTCCGCCGGAGGTCGCAACCCAGGTTCCCCCTTGCGCCACAAGACCCGGGACCCGCCCGCGCGACAGCCTGGGGGCGCACCGCACGGGAACCCGTGCGGGTCGCACGAGGAAGGGGATCGCCCATGGCCACCATCCAGGTCTCCGGGCTGCGCAAGACGTACGGCGCGTTCGACGCCGTGCACGACGCGACGTTCACCGCCCGGCCGGGCCGCGTCGTCGGGCTGCTCGGACCCAACGGCGCCGGCAAGACGACGACGCTGCACGTCCTGCTGGGGCTCGCCGCCCCGACCGCGGGGAGCGCGACGTTCGACGGCCGGGCGTTCGCGGACCTGCCGCACCCGGCCCGCACGGTCGGCGCGCTGCTCGACGCCGGCGGGCTCCACCCGGGGCGCACGGGTCGTGACCACCTGCGGGTGCTCGCGGCCGCCGGGCGGCTCCCGGCGCGACGGGTCGACGACGTGCTCGCGCTGGTCGGCATGACCCCCGCCGCCGACCGCCGCGTGCGGACCTACTCGCTCGGCATGCGCCAGCGGATCGGGATCGCGGCCGCGCTCCTCGGCGAGCCGGAGGTGCTGATCCTCGACGAGCCCGCGAACGGCCTCGACCCCGCGGGGATGCGCTGGCTGCGCGACCTCCTGCGGGCGTTCGCCGACGACGGCGGCACCGTGCTGCTCGCGAGCCACGTCCTGTCCGAGGTGCGCCAGGTCGCGGACGACCTGGTCGTCGTCGGGCAGGGTCGCGTCGTCGCCGAGGGGACGCTGGACGACCTGCTGCACGGGGAGTCCCTCGAGGACTACTACCTCGACCTGACCGCTACGACCGAAGGGGTGCGCTGATGTACCGCGCCGAGATGCTCAAGCTCCGCACGACCCGCGCGACGTGGGTCGTCGCGGCCGTCGCCGTCGCCGGGATGCTCGTCGTCCAGGCGTTCACCCTGCTCCTGCCCACGATCCTGCGCGGGACCGAGATGCTGGGCGGCGGCGGCCTCCAGGCACCGCCCGGGGCGGTCGCCGAGCTCGCGCCCGAGCTCGACTCCCTCGTCGACGTGACGCAGCCCGCTTTCCAGCGCAGCATGCTCGACCTGCTCGGCGCAGGGCCGGGCGGCTCCTCGTCCGTGGGGGTCGCGACGATCTGCATGCTCCTGCTGGGCGTCCTCGCCGTCACCACGGACTTCCGCACCGGCGGCATCGTGCCGACCGCGCTCGTGCAGCCCTCCCGGCTGCGCGTGCTCGCGGCCAAGGCAGGCGCGACCGCGACCGTCGCGCTCGGCGTCGGCGTGGTGCTCGCCCTGCTCGGCGCGGCCGGGCTGCTCCTCGCGATCATCACGACGCCGGGCGCCGGCCTCGCGCTCGGCCCCGTCGACGTGCTCGGCGTGTGGGGCCGGGGCCTCGCCGTCCTCGTGCTGCTGAGCTGGTTCGGCCTCGGCATCGGCACGCTCGTGCGCGGGCAGGTCGCGGCCGTCGTCACGGTGGGGGCGCTCGCGCTCGCGGAGCCGATCGCCCGCGGGGCCGTGACGCTCCTGTCCGGCGGCACCTCGGCGGCGGCCGAGTGGCTCCCGCTCGGGCTCGGCGCGCTCGCCTCGGCAGGGCCCTCCGGCGCCGCGCTCCTCGGGGGCGCCGCCCCGCTGGGCGTGTTCGCGGCGCTCCTCGGGCTCGTCGCCTGGGTCGCCGTCGTGCTCGGCGGCGGCGCCGTCAGCCTGCAACGGCGCGACCTGGTCTGACGGTCCTCCACCCGGCGCGGGCCGCCCACCGGCCGCGCGTAGGGTGGGGGGCTCGCGGCCGCCGCGCCCCCGCCGTCCCTGCTGCCCGACCCGCTGGAGGAGCACCGTGACCGACGCCCTGCGCCGCGCGCTCGACCGCGTCGGTGTCCGGACCGAGCTGGGCCGCGACGCGGTGCTCGGCGCCGCCGTGGCGCTCGCGACCGTCCTGCTGTTCCTCGGGGTGGAGCGCGTGCTCGCGACCGAGGCCGGCGCGGCCTTGGACGCGGGACCGGGCGTCGAGGTCATCACGCCGGCGGTGCGCGCGACGGTCCTCGGGCTCGTCGTCGTCCAGGCGTTCGCGCTCACGCTGCGCCGTCGCGCTCCGCTCGCGTCCCTCGCGATCACCGTCGCCGCGCAGGTCGCGGTGACCGTCCTCCTGCCGCCCTACGTCGCCTTCCAGGCGCCGGCCACGCTCGTCGCGGCCTACTCCGTCGGTGCCTACGCCCCGCGACGCGCGCGGCTCGGCGCCCCCGCGCTCGCCGCGCCCGCCCAGATCCTCCTCGTCTTCGCGCTCGGCGGGCTCGCCGTCCCGGCCGGTTCCGGACCCGCGCAGCACGCCCTCCAGGTCGGCGGCGCGCTGCTCTCGGCGCTGCTCGCCTACGTGGGCGCCGCGCTCGTCGGCTCGTACGTCGCCACGCGCCGCGAGCTCGTGGCGGAGCTGCACGACCACGTGCGGCGCGCCGAGCGCGAGCGCGAGGTGCTCGCGGCGCAGGCCGTGCTCGAGGAGCGCGGGCGCATGGCGCGCGAGCTGCACGACGTCGCGGCGCACCACCTGTCGGGCATCGTCGTGCAGGCCGCCGCCGCCGAGCGTCTCGTCGACGCCGACCCGGCGCGCGCCAAGGAGTCGCTGCGCTGGATCCGCGCGCAGGGCAAGGACACGCTCGACGACCTGCGGCTGGTCGTCGGGATCCTGCGAGGCCGGGACGACGACGCGGGCACCGCCGGGCGCGAGGCGCCGCAGCCCACGCTCACCGACGTCCCCGACCTCGTCGACACGGCCCGCGCCGCGGGGAGCGCGGTCGACGTGCAGACGAGCGGGGAGCCCTGGGAGCCCGCGGCGAGCACCCAGATCGCGATCTACCGCGTGCTGCAGGAGTCGCTCGCGAACGCGCGACGCCACGCGCCCGGGCGGCCCGTCGCGGTCCGGTTCGCGTGGTCACCCACCGACGTGGTCCTCACCGTGCGCAACCCGGGCGCCGGCACCGTGCCGAGCACCGACGACCCCGGCCACGGGCTGGTCGGCATGCGCGAGCGCGCGGCGATGGTCGCCGGCACGTTGGACGCACGGCGGGCGGGCGACGGCGCGTGGGTCGTGCGCCTGCGTGTGCCGCGAGCGCCGGGCCGGGACGGCCGCGAGCCGTCCGCCCGTGGACAGGACGTCGTCGAGAACGAGGGGGCCGTATGACGCGCGTGGTGCTCGTGGACGACCAGGCGGTCGTCCGGGCGGGGTTCGCCGTGATCCTGCAGAGCGAGGGGATCGAGGTGGTCGGTGAGGCGTCGAACGGCACCGACGCGGTGCGGGTCGCGCGCCGCGAGCGCCCCGACGTCGTGTGCATGGACGTGCGCATGCCGGGCGGGGACGGGATCACGGCGACGCGCGCGCTCGCGGGTCCGGACGTCGTCGACCCGGTGCCGGTGCTCGTGGTGAGCACGTTCGACCTGGACGACTACGTGTTCGGCGCGCTCGAGGCGGGGGCGAGCGGGTTCCTGCTCAAGGACGCCGAGCCGGACGTCCTCGTCGACGCCGTGCGGCGGGTCGCGACGGGTGACGGGCTCGTGGACCAGTCGCTCACGCGGCGCGTCATCGACGAGTTCTCGCGCCGTCGCTCGCCCGCGGCGCGGGACGAGGCCGCGGCCGCGCTGCTCACACCGCGCGAGCACGACATCGTCGAGCTGTTGTGCCGAGGATCGTCGAACGCCGAGATCGCGACCGCCCTGTTTCTCGAGGCGAGCACCGTGAAGTCGCACCTCAGCCGTGCGATGACGAAGACGGGCGCGCGCGACCGCGTGCAGCTCGTCGTGTGGGCGTTCGAGCACGGCGTCGTCGACGCCCGCCGCTGACGCGGAGGTCCCGGGCCCACCGTCCGGGCGCCAGGACGGTCAGGGCACCCGGTGCGGGATCCCGAACCGGGCGTGCACCGGACCGGCGACGTGCACGAGCGGCGGGCCGGCCGGGTCGGGCAGCCCGAGCCGCCCGGGCAGGTCCGTGTCGAGCGCGTCGAGCGCGCCCCGGCCCAGCGTCCACGGCTCGTGGTGGACGGGAAACCGCCACAGCACCCCGGCGCGCACCCCGTACGCGTTCCAGCGCCCGGTGAGCCATGCCTCGAGGTCCGACGACGCGCCCGCCTCCGCGCCCGGGTCGCCACCCCGGTGCGCGCGCACGACGGCGGCGAAGCGTCCGGACCGCAGGCCCGGGTGCTCGTGCCGGAGCCGGAACGGGCCCGTGCCGCCGACGGCCACGAAGGCGTACCGGACGACGGACGGAACCCGCGACGCGGCGCCCGGCGGGACGACGTGCGCGGCGGGCCCGCCGGTCGAGACGTCCGCGTGCGCCGAGTGGTACGGCAACCCCGCGGCGCGCGTGGCCGCGACGAAGGCGCGTCGGGTCGCCCACAGCCCGCAGAACCAGATCCCCGTCTGCCCCGAACGGTCGCGGACGTACACGCGGACGTTGAGCTCCGGGAACGTCGACCAGGCGCCCAGCGCGGGCAGCGGCGGCACGCGGACGTCGGCCATGACGAACGGGACGACGCCGAGCCAGGTCGTGCCGTCCAGGGTGTCGACGGTCAGCCCTGGCGGCAGCCAGCCCTGGACCACGGCCGGGTCGACCGGCCAGTGCAGGAACGTCAGCGACTCCCAGCGCTGCGCGCTGACGGCGGGCCGCGGAGGCCGTCCCGGGGGTCGCGCGGTCACCCGGGCCGTCGCCGGGCGTCGCGCGCAGGGTTCGTCGAGGTGTCCGTCGAGGTGACCGTCGAGGTGATCGTCGAGGCCCCGGTCGACACGTCGGTCGGCGTGCCCGCCGCGGCGTCGGCCGCGACCCTGAGGTCCCCGACGAGCGCCGCGAACGCGTCGTCCCAGCCGGACCGGTCGCGCAGCCGCAGGAGCGCGGAGGGATGCGTGGTGAGCACGACGCCGGGTGCGGACCCAGGGCGGGGTGCGCCCGCGGCGCCGGGCACCAGGGGCGAGGCGTTGCCGGACGCCACGTCGCCGGGGTCGAGGAGCCGGCCCCGCTCCGCGGTGACGCGCACCGCCCGCCCGAGCACGGTACGCCCGGCCGTCGCCCCGAGGGCGACGACGATCCGGGGAGCGACGGCCGTGACCTCCGCCGCCAGCCACGGCAGGCACGCGCGGACGTGCGCGACGTCCGGGGACTTGTGCAGCCGCCGCTTCCCGCGCTGCTCGAAGCGGAAGTGCTTGACGGCGTTCGTCAGGTACACCTCGTCGGGCGAGAGCCCCGCGGCCTCCAGCGCGTCGTCGAGCACGCGGCCCGCCGGTCCGACGAACGGCTCGCCCTCCCGGTCCTCACGGTCCCCCGGCTGCTCGCCGACGAGCGCCAGGCGCGCGTCGTCGGGACCCCGCGAGAACACGACCTGCGTCGCCTCCGCCCACAGCTCGCACCCGTGGCACGCGTGCGCGGCGCGAGCGAGCGCACCCACGTCGCGCGCGGCGTCGTCGTCCGGCACCCACTCCTGGGCGCCGGGACGCGCGGGGGCGGACGATCCGCGTGGGCTGCTCACGGGACCACCGTGCGTCGCGGCCGCGACCCTCGCACGTCGCGAGCACCGCACCGGTCGGCAGCCGGTCAGACCACCTGGTACAGGAGCCTCTGCACGAGAGCGAGGACGACGCCGAGCACCGCCGCGGCGCCGAGCGCGGTGCCTGCGGCGGCGAGCGCCGCACCTGGTGCGCGGCGCACGAGCGCGACCGCGCCGGCGACCGCCGCGACGAGGCCGACGGCCGCGGCGAGGAGGCCGTCCACGAGCTGCACCGCGACGAGGGACCACGTCGAGTAGCCGGACGAAGCGACGACGAACGGGAACGCCAGCGTGGACAACGCGCCGAGGAGGACCGTCGCGACGCCCGCGACGAACGCGACGACGGCGAGCGGCGAGCGGCGTACGGCGGGGGCGGGCGTCGGCGGGCCGTACGGGGCTGCGCCGGTCGACGTCGTGCCGGGCGACGTCGTGCCGGGCGGGGGCCAGGACTCGGGGGCGCTCATGCGCCCATCCTGCCGGACGGCCGGGCCGGGCCGCCCGCGCCTCAGGTCCGGGAGGGGTCGCGCTCGGCCAGGTCCTCGGACTCCTCGGGCTGGTACACGCACACGTGCAGCGCCGCGGGCCGCACGGACACGTCGAGGCGCTCCGCGGGCTCGATCACGTCCCCGTCGAGCTGGCGCGGCTGCGCCCGGTCCGAGACGACGGAGACCTCCCGCCCGCGCACGACCTCGCGGCTCGGCACGCGGCTCTTCGCGCGCACGACACCCCAGAGGAGCTGGACCCAGTGCTTGAGGTCGCGCGGCGCGATGATCGCCACCTCGAGCTGCCCGTTGTCCGGCTCCGCGTCCGGCAGCAGGTTCGTCCCGGCCTGGAGGCGGCCCACGTTGCCGACGACGACGGTGCGCGCCCGCCGTCGTCGGGTCCGCCCGTCCACCGTCACCTCGAGGTGCATCTCGTCGTCCGCGAGGTGCTTGAGCGCGGAGAACACGTACGCGACCGACCCGGCCCTCGCCTTGAGCGCCGTCGGTGCGTCGTCCATCATCGCGGCGTCGAGCCCCATCCCGGCCATGATGGCGAAGGTCTGGCCGTCGGCGACGCCGACGTCGATCGTGCGGCGGCCCCCTCCGAGGACCACGCGTATCCCCTCCTCGGGGTCCGTCGGGATCCCGAGGTTCGCGGCGAGGAGGTTGCCCGTGCCGCCGGGCAGGATCGCCAGCGCCGCCTCCGTGCCCGCGAGCCCTTCGACGACGGCCCGGACCGTCCCGTCCCCGCCGCTCACGAAGACGACCTCCGCACCGTCGTCCACGGCCTGGCGCGCCTGACCGGTGCCGGGGTCCTCCGCCGTCGTCTCGAGCCACGCCGGCTCGGGCCAGCCCGCCTCGGCGAGCCGGGCGACGACGGTCGCGCGCAGCTCGTCGAGGCCGTCCACACGGTTCGGGTTGACGATGACGGCGGAGCGCCGCGGCGCCTCGTCGGGCCGCTGCGGCACGCTGGTCTCGGGATCGTTCGTCTCGTCGGTCGGCACGGACCGAGTATGACCCGCGTCAGAACACCTCGCACCGCCCCGCCAGGACGCAGCCCGCATCCCACGACGCCTGGCACGACGCCTGGCACGACGAAGCCCCGGGCCACGTTCCGTCGATCGCTCGTCGGCGCGTGACCCGGGGCTGCCGGGCGGCACGTCAGGCCGTGAGGACCTCCGTCGCGAGGGTGAGGCCGTCGGACCCGGACTCGGGGTCGCGGTCCACGACCACGACGTCGCCGTCGGCCACGTCGCCCGCGAGGAGCATGCGCGCCAGGCGGTCTCCGATCTCGCGCTGCACGAGGCGGCGCAGCGGGCGTGCCCCGTACGCGGGGTCGAAGCCCTCGAGCGCGAGCCACTCGCGCGCGGCGGTCGTCACGTCGAGCGTGATCCGCCGGTCCGCGAGGCGCTGGGCGAGCCCGGCGACCTGGATGTCGACGATCCGGCCCAGCTCGTCGATCGTCAGCGGGTCGAAGACGACGACGTCGTCGAGGCGGTTGAGGAACTCGGGCTTGAAGCTCGACCGCACGGTGCTCATGACGGCCTCGCGCTTCGCGGCGTCGTCGAGCATCGGGTCCACGAGGAACTGCGATCCCAGGTTCGACGTCAGCACGAGGATGACGTTGCGGAAGTCGACCGTGCGGCCCTGGCCGTCGGTGAGGCGACCGTCGTCGAGCACCTGCAGCAGGATGTCGAACACCTCGGGGTGCGCCTTCTCGACCTCGTCGAGCAGCACGACCGAGTACGGACGACGCCGCACGGCCTCGGTGAGCTGGCCGCCCTCCTCGTACCCGACGTACCCCGGGGGCGCACCGACGAGGCGGGCCACCGAGTGCTTCTCGGAGTACTCGGACATGTCGACGCGCACCATGGCGCGCTCGTCGTCGAACAGGAAGTCCGCGAGGGACTTCGCGAGCTCGGTCTTGCCGACGCCCGTGGGGCCGAGGAAGAGGAACGAGCCCGTGGGGCGGTCCGGGTCGGCGACGCCGGCGCGCGAGCGGCGGACGGCGTCGGAGACGGAGCGCACGGCAGCCTGCTGGCCGATGAGGCGCTCGCCGATGACGTCCTCCATGTGCAGGAGCTTCTCGCTCTCGCCCTGGAGCATGCGGCCCGCGGGGATGCCGGTCCACGCGGAGACGACCTCCGCGATCTCGTCCGCGCCCACCTTGTCGGCGATCATCGGCGCCTGGTCGGCCGCGGCGAGGACGTCGTCCTCCGCCTCGGCCCGCTCCGCCTCGTCGAGCTCGCGCTGGAGCTGCGGGATCTCGCCGTACTGGAGCCGGCCCGCCGTCTCGAGGTCGCCCTCGCGGATGGCGCGCTCGACCTGGACGCGCAGCTCGTCGAGCTTCGCGCGCAGGTCGCCGACGCGGTTGTGGCCCGCCTTCTCCGCCTCCCACCGCGCGGTGAGCGCGGCGAGCTCCTCGCGACGGTCGGCCAGGTCGGCGCGCAGCCTGTCGAGCCGCTCGAGGCTCGCCGGGTCCGTGGACTCGGAGAGCACGACCTCCTCCATCTCGAGGCGCGTCACGGCGCGCTGCAGCTCGTCGATCTCGATCGGTGACGAGTCGAGCTCCATGCGCAGGCGCGACGCCGCCTCGTCGACGAGGTCGATCGCCTTGTCGGGGAGCTGGCGCCCCGTGATGTACCGGTCCGAGAGCGACGCCGCGGCGACGAGCGCCGAGTCGGCGATCGTCACCTTGTGGTGCGCCTCGTACCGCTCCTTGAGGCCGCGCAGGATCGCGACGGTGTCCTCGACCGAGGGCTCGCCGACGAACACCTGCTGGAAGCGGCGCTCGAGCGCGGGGTCCTTCTCGATGTACTCGCGGTACTCGTCGAGCGTCGTCGCGCCGACGAGGCGCAGCTCGCCGCGCGCGAGCATGGGCTTGAGCATGTTGCCCGCGTCCATCGCCCCTTCGCCGCCCGCACCGGCCCCGACGACCGTGTGCAGCTCGTCGATGAAGGTGACGACCTCGCCGTCGGAGGACTTGATCTCCTCCAGGACGGCCTTGAGGCGCTCCTCGAACTCACCGCGGTACTTGGCGCCCGCGACCATGCTCGCGAGGTCGAGCGAGACGAGGCGCTTTCCCTGGAGCGACGTCGGGACGTCGCCCGCGACGATGCGCTGCGCGAGGCCCTCGACGACGGCGGTCTTGCCGACGCCGGGCTCGCCGATGAGCACGGGGTTGTTCTTGGTCCGGCGGCTCAGCACCTGCACGACGCGCCGGATCTCCGAGTCGCGGCCGATGACCGGGTCCAGCTTGCCCTCGGAGGCCGCCGCGGTGAGGTCGGTGCCGTACTGCTCGAGCGCCTTGTACGTGCCCTCGGGGTTCGGGCTCGTCACGCGCGCGCCGCCGCGCACCGCGGGCAGCGCAGCGCGCAGCGCGTCGACGGTCGCCCCGGCCTGCTGGAGGATCGTCGCGGCCTGCGACGACCCCGCGGCGATGCCGAGCAGCAGGTGCTCGGTCGAGACGTACTCGTCCCCGAGGCCCTGGGCCTCCTTGGACGCGTTCTCGAGGACGACGGACATGGCGCGCGACGGCGTCGGCTGAGCGACGGCGGACCCGCTCGCCGTGGGCAGCGCGACGAGTGCCGCGCGCGTCTTCTGGCCGATCGCCTGCTTGTCCGCGCCGACGGCGTCGAGCAGCCCGACGGCGACCCCGCCGTCCTGCGTGAGCAGCGCGGCGAGGAGGTGGGTGGGCTCGAGCTGGGGGTTGCCGGCAGCCGACGCGGTCTGGATCGCCTCGCCGATCGCCTGCTGCGACATCGTGGTGAACTTCGTTTCCATGGGTGCTCCGGTGGTGCTCGAAAGTCTGGTCTGACCAGTGGAACGGCTCAGAACTTGAGTGTATTCCGCTCAACTTCGTCACGCAGCCGTGAGCGGGGACCGGTGCCGCACGTCGTTCGGCGGCGTCGGGGCGAGCGGATGAACTCCCGGCGCATTCCGTCTCAAATCGGTATCGACCCTCGCTCCGGGCGAGGATCCGCGACATGCTGGGCGGGTGAACTCCACTCCTCTGCGCAGACGCCTCGGCCTCGGCGCCCTCTTCGTCACCCTCGCACTCTTCCTCGCGGGGTGCATGAGGATGGACATGGCGCTGACGCTCAACGACGACGACACGTTCGACGGGAGCGTCGTCATGGCGTTCTCGGACGAGCTCGCCGCGTCGCTCGACATGGACCCGCAGGAGATGTGGGACCAGATGGGCTCCGAGATGGAGTCGGACCTCCCGGAGGGCGCGACGCAGGAGCCGTACGCGGAGGACGGCTACACGGGCACCCGGATCACGTACGCCGACCAGCCGATCGCGCAGCTCGACACCGGCGCGGCCGACTCGCTCTCGGTGGTGCGCGAGGGCGACGAGTACGTCGTCAGCGGGACGATGGACATGACCGGTGAGGAGTTCGACCCGGAGACGGGCGACGCCACCAGCGACGAGCTGACCCGGCAGATGATGGAGAGCCTCGACATCCGGATCTCGATCACGTTCCCCGGCGAGGTCACCGAGACGAACGGGGCGGTCGACGGCAGCACCGTCACGTGGACCCCCGTCGTCGGTGAGCTCAACGAGATCTCCGCGCGCGGCTCCGCCGTCGCGGGTGGCGCCGGTGGCGGGGAGGCGACCGACGACGAGACCGGCTCGGACGACACCGCGGACGACGGGACGTCCGGCACGACCGACGACGGGCGGAGCACCGCGGGCGAGTCGGGCTCCGGCATCCCGGCGTGGCTCTGGTTCATCATCGGCGGCGTCGTGCTGCTCGCGATCATCGGCGTCGTGCTGTGGCTCGTGCTGCGGTCGAAGCCGACGCCGCAGGACGGCCAGGCCGCAGGCTTCCAGCAGGGCGGCTACCCGGGCCAGCCCGGCGGCTACCCGGGCCAGCAGGGCCAGCCGGGACAGTACCCCGGCCAGCAGGGCCAGCAGTACCCGGGCCAGCAGGGCCAGCCGGGCCAGTACCCCGGTCAGCCTCAGGGGCAGCAGTACCCCGGCCAGCAGGGCCAGTACCCGGGCCAGCAGGGGCAGTACCCCGGCCAGCCGCAGCCGGGTCAGCCCGGGGCGTACCCGGGTCAGCCGGGCGCGTACCCGGGCCAGCCGCAGGGCCAGCCCGGCCAGTACCCCGGCAGCCCCGGCGGGCCCGACCGGTACGGAACCCCGCCCCCCGCCCCGCCGCAGCACGGCGGGCACCCGGGTGCGCCCTCGGGGCAGTTCGCCCCTCCTGGTGCGACCCAGCCGCTCCCGCCGACCCCGGGCGCGCACCCGCAGGGCCCCCCGACGACGCCGTACCCGCCCGCCGCGACGCAGCCGCTGCCGCCGCACCAGCAGCCGGCACCGCCGCAGCAGGCCGGCCCGCCTCCGGGTCCGGCGGACGGCTCGGGTCCGGACGACGACGAGATCGACGACGCGACGCGCCTGCGCCCGCCCACGCAGTGACCGGCCCGCGGCGGCGCGCCGGCACGGCGCATGCCGGCACGGCCCGGGCCCGCCGCCGCTGACGGGCTTCGCGGTCGCCGGTCGTCAGTGCGCGTCGGGCAGGCTGGACCACAGGCCCGCGACGACCGCGGCCGCGCCGTCGGCATCCCGGGCCGCGCACAGCCGGATGAGCTCGTCGTGCCGCTCGAGCGAGCCCTGCGCGTCGGGCGCGGCGAAGCGCAGGTGCTCGGCCCGGCGGAGCACGGGCGTGAACTGCTCGAGCACCGAGACGACCGCCCGGTTGCCGGCGACGGCGACCGGGACGCCGTGGAGGTCGTCGTCGGCGGCGACCGCGGCGTCGACGTCTCCCGCCTCGACCGCCGCGGCGAAGCGGCGCGCGGCGTCGCGCATGGCGTCGAGGTCCGCGTCGCTGAGGTGGGGCACGGCGTCGCGCACGGCGAGCTGGTGCATGGCGGCGACGACGTCCCGGGCCTCGCGCAGCGCGCGGAGGTCGAGCGAGCTCACGACGGTGGACCGTCCCGGGTGCGCGACGACGAGCCCGCCCCGCGCGAGCCGCAGGAGCGCCTCGCGCACCGGGGTCCGGCTCACCCCGAGCCAGGCGGCGAGGTCGCCGTCGCGCAGCTGCTCGCCGGGCTCGAGCGTCCCGTCGATGATCGCGTCGCGCAGACGGCGGTAGACGTCGTCACGCAGGAGCGTGCGTCCGGCGGCGGGGGCATGAGCGGGGATCGGCACGCTTCCCATTCTGCCCCTCCGTGGCCAACCCTGGTCCGCGGAAATATATTGCATACTGCAAGCGTTCCCCTCGCATGCCGGGACGCACCCGGCAGCCACGAGAAGGGAAGCATCGCCATGAACCCCACCTCCGCGACACGGCAGACCATCGTCCTGGTGCACGGCGCGTTCGCCGACTCCTCGAGCTGGAGCGGCTCGATCCCGGCCCTGCGGGCCGCCGGGTACCGCGTCCTGGCGGTCGCCAACCCGCTGCGCGGCCTCGACCACGACGCCGCGTACCTGCGCAGCGTCCTCGCCGCCGTCGACGGACCGGTCGTCCTCGTCGGTCACTCCTACGGAGGTTCGGTCATGACCGTCGCAGCCGACGGCGACCCGAAGGTGACCGCGCTCGTCTACGTCGCGAGCTTCCTGCCCGAGGTCGGCGAGAGCACCGGTGAGCTCGCGGCCAAGTTCCCGGGCGCCCGGCTCGGCGAGGCGCTCGAGCCGTTCCCGGCCCCCACGCCCGACGGTGGCACGGGCGACGACCTCTACATCCGGCAGGAGGAGTTCCGCGCCGTCTTCGCCGCGGACGTCCCCGCGGAGACCGCCGCGCTCATGGCGGCGACGCAGCGGCCGATCATCGGGCAGGCGCTCGCGGACACGTCGAGCGCCGCGGCCTGGCGGTCGATCCCGTCCTGGAGTCTCATCGCGCGCCAGGACCTCGCGATCCCGCTCGCGTCCGAGCGCTTCATGGCCGAGCGCGCCGGGGCGACCACCGTCGAGATCGACGCCTCGCACGCCGTCTCGGTGTCGCAGCCCGACGCGGTGACGGAGATCGTCCTCGACGCCGCGCGCGCCACCGCCCGTTGATCGACTCAGCGTCGCCACCTGAGGCCTCGGCCGGCTCGCACACCGTGCGGCCGCGCCGAGGCCGGGGTCGATGTCCCGAGCGCCGGCAGGCGCCACGAGGAGCCGCAATGATGCCGACACCTCGTCGGATCCATTTTGTTTATCGGTATTGTTTTTTAGGCGCCACGCGGGATAACGTCACCCGAAGCCGGCGGGTGCCTCGGGCAGCCGACGGGCGGGGGCGTAACGGTTCACTCAACGAGGAGTCACCATGAAGCATCACGTCTTGCGCCTGGCCACGGGCCTCACCGCTGCAGCAAGCGCACTCGCTGTCGGAGTCGCCGCGATACCGGCGAGCGCGGTCGACGACGAGTACAAGGTCCTCGTCGTCGGCGAAACCCTGGGCTTCCGCCACTCGCACATCGACGAGACGACCGAGGCGGTCATCGCCATCGGTGAGGAGCGCGGGTTCACGGTCGACGTGTGGGACTCGCGGCAGCCCGAGCTGACGCTCGGCTCGACGCCGTTCACGAGCGCAGAGGACCTCGGTCAGTACGCCACGATCCTCTTCGCCTCGCCGGTCGACGGCACGAACAACCAGGACCCGGCCCGCGCTCGCCTGCTGAACGACTCGGAGCTCGCGGCCCTGCAGGGGTACATCCGCGACGGCGGCGGGTACGTCGGCCTGCACGCCGCGACCGACACCATGCACGCGGTGCCGTGGTACAGCGAGCTCAGCGGCGGGTCCGCCCGCTTCAAGAGCCACCCGGCCCAGCAGACGGCCACGATGCGCGTCGAGAGCCCGGGCCACCCGTCGACCGAGATGCTCCCCGCGGAGTGGACGAGGTTCGACGAGTGGTACAACTACACGAGCAACCCCCGTGACGACGTGCACGTGCTCATCACCCTGGACGAGTCGACGTACAACCCCGGCCGCGACGCCATGGGCGAGGACCACCCGCTGGCCTGGTGCCACAACTTCGAGGGCGGACGGTCGTGGTACGAGGGTGCCGGCCACACCGACTCCTCGTACTCCGACCCGGTCTTCCTCGCGCACCTCGCGGGCGGCATCGAGTGGACGGCCGGCAAGGTGAGCGGTGGTGGTGACTGCGTCACCTTCAAGGAGGTCGACGGCATCGTGACGTCGCTCTCGACGGGCTCGAACCGCGCGGAGAAGCTCTCCGCCGGCGTGAGCGACTACCTCGACCGCGCCGAGGCTGCCGCTGACGCGGACGACCACGCGGGCGCGATCAAGATCCTCAAGCAGGCCATGGGCAAGGCGCACGGCCTCCAGGACGAGACCCTGGTCGCGAAGATCGGCGACCTGATCGAGTGGCAGCAGGCGCTCACCTCCTGACCGCGGGAGCCCTGCTCGGCCCGGAGCGGCCACGCCCACCCGGGCGTGGCCGCTCCGTCGTCTTCCCACGGGTGCCTGTCGGGCACGTCAGCCGCGCGCTCGGGGCGTCGTCCACAGCGCCTCCGCGGGCACGTAGGCGAGCGCCTCGGCGCCGAGGCCGGGGTCGACGTCCGCGAGCGTCGCAGGACGCCACGCGGGGTCGCGGTCCTTGTCCACGACCTGCGCCCGGATGCCCTCGACGAGGTCGGGCTGCGTGTCGATGAACCACGACACGAGCCCGTACTCCTGCGCGAGCGCCGAGCGCAGGTCGGGCAGGGCGCGCGCGCTGCGGACCGCGGCGAGCGCGACGGTGACCGCGCTCGGCGAGAGCCGCTCGAGCTCGTCCGCCTCGGCGCCGGCGCGCACGTCCCCGCGCCGGGCCGCGGCGCGCAGGCGCGCCAGGATCTCCGGGACGGTGCCCGCGGAGTACGCGGCGTCGATCTCCTCCTGGCGCGCGGCGAGGCCCGACGGCGGAGCCTCCTGCGCGAGCGTGCGCACCAGGGTGTGGACGTCCTCGGGCGCGAGCGGGCCCGCCGACGCGGCGCTCGCGAGCAGCGGCAGCAGCTCCGGGAGCCGGCTGCTCGGCACGTGGTGGTCGGCGAGGCCGGCGTGGAGGGCGTCGGCGGCGTCCATCATCACCGCGCCGAGCGCGAGCATCTCGCCCAGGCGCCCCGGGGCACGGGCGAGCAGCCACGACCCGCCGACGTCGGGCGTGAACCCGATGCGGGTCTCGGGCATCGCGACGCGCGAGCGCTCCGTGACGATCCGCACCGGCGCGTGCGCGCTCAGGCCGACGCCGCCGCCCATGGTGATGCCGTCCATGACGGACACGACCGGGACGGGCAGCTCCGCGAGCGCCGCGTCGACCGCGTACTCGCGCCGGAAGTAGCGGCGCGCGTCGGCCCGGCGACCCGCGACGACGTCCTGGTACAGCTCGCGGACGTCGCCGCCGGCGCACAGGCCGCGGTCGCCCGCGCCGTCGAGCAGCACGACCCGCACCGCGGGGTCGGCGCGCCACGACTCCAGGACGTCGGCGATCTCGCCGAGCATGGCGTAGCCCAGCGCGTTGAGGGCACGAGGCCGGTCCAGGGTGAGGTGCCCGACGCCGTCGTCGACGCGGGCGATGATCTCGCTCGTCATCCGTGCCACGCTACCGTCGGGCCCGCCCGGCAGCGCTCGACGGGCCCGTGCCGCGGTGGGACGCTGGCACGTCGGACGGGCCGACGGCGAGGAGGCGACGGTGGACGAGACGACCGGGACGGGGCGCGGCTGGCGGACCGACGTGCTGGGCGAGGACTGGGTCGCACGGGACCTGGACCTGCCCGACGGCGCGGTGGCAACGCTCGTCCGGAGGTCCGGCGACGGCGGGGGCGAGAGCCCGTCGCAGGGCGGCGCCGACCGGCCTGCGGTGCTGTACGTGCACGGGTTCATCGACTACTTCTTCCAGACGCACGTCGCCGAGGCGGTCGAGGCGCGCGGGTACCGGTTCTACGCGCTCGACCTGCGCGGCTACGGCCGGTCGATCGGCCGCGGCTCGGGAGCGCCGTCACGACCCGACGACGACCCCAACTTCGTCACGGACCTCGCCGTCTACGCCCAGGACCTCGACGCCGCGGCGCGCGCGATCCGCGCGGAGGGGCACGACCGGCTCGTCGTGCTGGGGCACTCGACGGGCGGGCTCGTCGCGAGCCTGTGGGCCGACGCGCGGCCCGGCCGGCTCGCCGCGCTCGTGCTCAACAGCCCGTGGTTCGACCTCAACAGGTCGTGGTTCTACCGCGGGCCGGTGACGTGGCTGATCGACGTGGTCGGGCGGGTCGCGCCCCGCGTCGTCGTGGGCGGCCTGGACCCGCACTGGCCCCAGGCGCTGCACGCCAGCACGGGCGGCGAGTGGGACTTCGACCTCGCGTGGAAGCCCCTCGAGGGATTCCCGGCGCGGGCCGGCTTCGCCCGCGCGGTGCGCCGCAGCCACGCGCGCGTGGCGCGCGGCCTGCACGTCGACTGCCCGGTGCTCGTCCTCGCCTCCGCGCGCAGCGGTCCGGCGTCGGGGTGGCACGACGAGCTGCTGTCCACCGACAGCGTGCTCGACGTCGAGCACATCGCCTCGCGTGCGCGCCGGCTGGGCGACGACGTCACGGTCGTGCGGGTCGAGGGTGGCGCGCACGACCTCGCGCTCTCCCCCGAGCCCGCGCGCTCGACGTACCTCCGCGAGGTGCTCGACTGGCTCGACGCCCGCGTCTGAGAGGTCGCGCGGGCCGGCCGCGGGCCCGGCACCTGGACGCGACAGCCATGTCCGAATACCGCTAGCCATGGCGCCCGTCGCAGGGTGAGGATCGAGACATGACCACGGCCCTCGACCCCGCCCGACCGGCGACCGGTCCGACGACGACCCACCGGACCGACCCCGAGTTCGCGGAGCGGTACCGCGCGATCGCGTCGCGCGACCGCCGCTTCGACGGGCAGTTCATCACCGCGGTGCGCAGCACCGGGATCTACTGCCGCCCCTCGTGCCCGGCCCGCACCCCCAAGCCCGAGAACGTGACGTTCTACCTCACGTCGGCGGCCGCGCACGAGGCCGGGTACCGGGCGTGCAAGCGGTGCCTGCCCGAAGCGGTCCCGGGGACGCCGTGCTGGGACCTCGGGCACGACCTGTCGGCCCGCGCGATGCGCCTGGTCGCCGACGGCGTCGTGGACCGCGAGGGCGTGGACGGCCTCGCGGCCCGGCTCGGCTACTCGCCCCGGCACGTGCACCGGGTGCTCGCCGCCGAGCTCGGCGCCGGGCCGGTCGCGCTCGCCCGGGCGCTGCGCGCCCAGACGGCGCGCGCCCTCCTCACCGGCACGGACCTGCGCCTGGCCGACGTCGCGTTCGCCGCCGGATTCGGCAGCGTCCGGCAGTTCAACGACACGGTCGTCGAGGTCTTCGACACGACCCCGAGCGAGCTGCGGCGACGCTCCCGGCGCAGGGCGGACCGCCCCGAGGCCCTGCCCGACGACGGCACGCCCGCGGTCCTGGACCTCACCCTGCCGCTGCGCGAGCCCTACGACGCGCGCGGCGTGTTCGCGTTCCTCGCGGCGCGCGCCGTGGACGGCGTCGAGGTCGTGGACCTCGACGGGCCGTCCCTCTCCTACGCGCGCACGCTCGCGCTGCCCCACGGCCCCGGCGCGTTCCGGGCCACGTACGGGCCGGTACCGGACGCCGCACGGCCCCGGTTCCACGTCGAGCTCGAGCTCACGTCCGTCGCCGACCTGTCCGCCGCGATCGCGCGCGTGCGGCGCCTGTTCGACCTCGACGCCGACCCGGAGGCCGTCGACGCCGCGCTCGCGGCCGAACCCGCGCTCGCGGCCCGCGTGCGCGCGACGCCCGGGGTCCGCGTGCCCGGTGCCGTCGACGCGACCGAGATCCTCGTGCGGGCGCTCGTCGGCCAGCAGATCTCGGTCGCCGCAGCACGGACGCACCTCTCCCGGCTCACCGCCGCGCTCGGCGCACCGTTCGCGTCGCGCTTCGGCCCCGCACGGCTCTTCCCGACCGCCGCCCGGATCGCCGCCGACGGTGCAGAGCACGTCCGCGGGCCCGCGCGTCGCACGGCCGCGATCCTGGGCGCCGCCCGCGCGCTCGCCGACGGCGACCTCGCCCTCTCCCCCGCCGACGACCCCGCGGCGCAGCGCTCCGCGCTCGAGGCGCTGCCCGGCGTCGGACCCTGGACGGCCGGGTACGTCGCGATGCGCGTGCTGCACGATCCCGACGTGCTGCTCGACGGCGACCTCGCCCTCCGGGCGGGCGCCGCCGCGCTCGGCCTCCCCGACGACCGCCGTGCCCTCGTCGCGCACGCGGAGCGCTGGGCGCCGTGGCGCTCCTACGCCGCGATGCACCTGTGGCGCGCGGCCACGCCCTCGACCACCACCCGAACCCAGGAGACCCCGTGACCACCGCCCCCGCCCCCGCGCCCGCCTCCGCCCCTGCCCCTGCCCCGACGAGGACCGCCGTCACGACCACGCTCACGACCCCCGACGGTCCGTTCACCGTCGTCGTCGGCACCGACGGAGCGGTCCTCGCCTCCGGCTGGACCGCCGACCCGGGCGCGCTCGTCGCGCTCGTCCACCCCGAGCTGCGGCCCGCGCGCGTGACGCCCGTGCCCGACGACGACCCGGGCGTCAACCAGGCGGTGACCGCCGTCCGCGGGTACTACGCGGGCGACGTGCGCGCGATCGACGCCGTGCCCGTGCGCCAGGTCTCGGGGCCGTACCGCGCGCACGCGTGGGACGTGCTGCGCTCGGTCGAGCCCGGCGAGCCGGTGACGTACACGCGCTACGCCGAGCTCTCGGGCCGGCCCGCCGCGGTGCGCGCCGCCGCGGGGGCGTGCGCCATGAACGCCGCGGCGCTCTTCGTGCCGTGCCACCGCGTGCTGCGCACGGACGGCAGCCTCGGCGGCTTCCGCTACGGCCTCGACGTCAAGCGCAGCCTCCTCGAGCGCGAGTCCCGCGCGACGGGAGCGCGCGCGCCCCGGGGGTGAGCGGGACCGCTCAGCCCCAGCCGAAGAGCTGCGTCCAGGCACCGTTCGCGTGCCCGACGCCGAGCTCGCGCAGGTCGCAGTTGAGGATGTTCGCGCGGTGGCCGGGCGAGCTCATCCACGCGTGCACGACGTCCGCGGCGGTGCGGTAGCCCTTCGCGACGTTCTCCGCGCCGGGGTTCTGGTAGCCCTGCGCCTTCGCGCGGTCCCACGGCGAGCGGCCGTCGAGGCTCGTGTGGTCCATGTAGCCGTTCGCGTCCATGTCCTCGCTGTGGAGCTGCGCGGCGGCCGTGAGGCGCTCGTCGGACGCGAGCGGGCCGCAGCCCGCCTGGGCGCGCTCGGCGTTGGTCAGCTCCAGGACCGCGGTGCCCTGCGCCGTGGGCGCGCCCGGACCGGCGGCGGACGCGGAGGCGGGGGCGCCCGTAGGGGCGGCGGCCGTCCCGCCGGACGCGCGGGCGTCCCCCGCGCCACCGTCTGCGGCGGGGGCGTCGGACGCGGGCGCTGGGGCCTCGGCGTCCGGCTGCGGCTCGGGCGGTGCGGACTCCTGCGCCGGGGTCGGCTCCGGCGCGACGACCGGCTCCTCGGTCGCGGGGCTCGCCGGCGGCTCGGCGGCGCCGGAGGGTGCCGTCGCTTCGGCACCGTCGGCCGGCGGGCCGTCGGCACCCGCACGCGGCAGCGACGAGTCGTCGCGGTCGTCACGGTCACCGTGCGCCGCGAGCCACCCCTGCGGGTCGCTCTGGTACCAGGGGAGCGCCGTCACGACCGGGCCGAACGGGCCCGCGTGCTCGGGCCCGACCTCGCCCGTCATCGTGGCGACGGTGAGCCCGAGCGGCGGACCGAGCAGGAGGGCCGCCGCGACGCCCGACACCACCGCGAACCGCGGGCCGGACCGCAGGTGCCGGGCGAACGGGCCGCCGCGGCGACGGACGGGCAGCAGCGGCGCCCGCTCCGGCGCGGAAGAAGCAGCATGACGACGAGGCGTTCGGTGCTGGGGCATCGCAGGCACCCTACCCACTCGAACGGCCGTTGTGTACCACTTCGCCCACTTCTGCGGCGAGGACGCCTGACATCAGACGATAGTCGGCTCCTCCGGCGTCGACACCGTGAACACCGCGCCCGCGATGAGCGGCACCGACGTCACGCGCCGCTCGAGCTCGTCGAGCCGGCGGGCCACGCTCGTCTCGGACTCGTCCCCGCGCAGGTCGACGCTCGCGACGAGGTACAGCGCTCGCGGTCCGACGTACTCGAGCCGCAGGTACGTCACCCGTTCGACCTCCGGCAGGTCGCGGATCCCCTGCAGGACGGCGGCCCGGGTCGCGGGAGTGGCCGCCTCGCCGACGAGGAACCGGCGGTTGCGGTCGATGAGGACGACGGACACCACCGCGAGGACCAGCCCGACGACGATCGAGCCGATCGCGTCCGGCACCGGCGACCCCGTCAGCTGGTGCGCGAGCACGCCGGCGAACGCGACGACGAGCCCGACGAGCGCCGCCGCGTCCTCGGCGTACACGGCACGCAACGTCGGGTCCGACGTGACGAGCACGTGGTGCAGCGTGTCCCGGTCCGCGGCCTGCGCCTCGGCCCGCGCCTGCCGTCGCGCGCGCAGGAACGAGACGCCCTCGAGGACGAACGCCAGCGCGAGGACCGCGTACGCGACGGCGTAGCTGTCGGCGGGCTCGGGGTGCACGAGCTCCTGGATCCCGTGCGTGACGGACACGCCGGCACCCACCGCGAACAGGCCGATCGCCGCGAACAGGGACCACACGTACGCCTCGCGCCCGAACCCGAGCGGATGCTCGGTGTCGGCGGGGCGCCTCGAGCGCTTGTCGGCGACGAGGAGGAACACCTCGTTGCCCGTGTCCGCCCAGGAGTGCACCGCCTCCGCGAGCATCGACGCCGAGCCGGTGACCATCGCGGCGACGGTCTTGCCCGCCGCGACGACGGCGTTCGCGACGAACGCGACCACGACCGTGAGGGTGCTCGCGCCGCCGTCCTCCGCCTGCGCGACGCGGGGGTTGCGCAGCTCCGGCGGCTGCGCGGTGGTGCCCGGCCCGGTGGCGTCGACCATGGTGCCGGTCTACCAGGCCCGTGCGCGCCCCGCTCGCGCAGCGGCCGCCGTCGGGGTCAGCGGCCCGGTTCGTGCTCGCCCGAGTCCTCGCGCTCCGCCGCGTCCTGGTCGCGCGTGAGCTCGTCGAGGACGAGCGCGTCCTCGCCGATCTTCCCGGTCCGGTACCCCGCACGACCCACCATGTGCGCCGCCACCGGGGACGTCAGGAGCTGGAAGATGACGACGAGCAGCAGCGTCGCGACGGCGCCCCACGACCGCAGGCGCAGGCTGAGCCCTGCGAGCACGAGGATCAGCCCGAGCACCTGCGGCTTCGTGGCCGCGTGCATGCGCGCGAGGAGGTCCGGGAAGCGCACGACGCCGACCCCGGCCGCGAAGGCCAGGAACGCCCCGCACAGCAGGAACACGGCAGAGACGACGTCGGCGACGGTGTCCCACGGGCTCGTGACGTCCATCAGCGCACCTCCCCTTCCGGTGCCGCGCCGTGGTGCTCGGGGTCGACGGCGGCGTCGCGGTCGGCCTCCTCGGCCTCCCTGCGTGCCGCGTCCTCGGCCGCGACCTCCTCCGCCGTGCGGATGCGCCCCTCGTCCTCGGGCTCGACGGACGCGAACCGCGCGATCGTCACGGAGCCCACGAAGCCCACGAGCGAGAGCACGACGAGGATGGGGATGGTGTCCGTCCGGCGCGAGAGCGCGGCCTCGAGCGCGATCGCCCCGACGAGCGTCGTCGTGAAGACGTCGAGGGCGATGGTGCGGTCGAGCATCGAGGGGCCGCGCTCCGCCCGGACGATGGCGAGGCTCGCCGCGGCGGCGAGCAGGACCGCGCACCCGATCACGACGACGAGATAGACGGTGTCGCTCATGCCCTCGCCTCCTCCCGGTCGTCGGGCTGTCGGTACAGCCCCGCCGCGCGCAGCTCGTCGTTCGACGCGAGCGCGTGCAGCACGCGCGCCTCGAGCGCGAGCGTGTCGCTGCGCACCTGGTCGGCGCCGCCCGCCGCGTCGAGGTCGAGCACGTGCAGGTACAGCATCCCCGTGAGGCGGTGCGCCTCGACGACGATCGAGCCCGGAACGAGCGAGCTGAGCTCGGCCGTGATGGTCAGGTAGATGTCGGACGGGTTGCGCAGCCGGACCCCGACCACCGCGCCCCGCGGCGTGTGGCGCGGGTTGAGCGCGAGCATGCTCACCTGGAACGACGCGACGACGAGGTCGCCCACGAACCGGGCGACGAGCACCGTGAACGGCCACGGCCGGAACTGCCCGCGCGCCGCGATCGAGGGCAGCGGGAAGAACGTGATGACGGTGAACCCGATCACGACGCCCGCCAGGACGTTCCCCCACGAGAGGTCGCCCCACAGCATGACCCACACCGCGGTGAGCCACAGGACGGTGCGCCACTGGGTGGTGACCCGGGCGAACCATCCGGACGCGAGCTTGCGGCGACGGCGGTGCAGGCTCATCCGTCCGCACCCCCCTCGGCAGCCTCGTCGTCCTCCGGCTCGTCGGTCCCGCCCGTCGCGACCTCGTTCGACTCGCCCTGACCGCGGTCGGACTCGCCCGGGAACACGGCGTCGACGTAGGTGTGACCGTCGAGCAGGTTGCTCGCGGCGCGCTCCGAGTAGGAGTACAGGGGCCCGGCCAGCACCGTGAGCGCGAGCCCGAACGCGACGAGCGCCGTCGCTGGCCCGACCATGCCGCGCGGGAGGGGCGCGTCCGTGGGGATCTCCACCGGCGCCGTCTGCCAGAACGCCTTGTTCCACGCCTTGACGATCGCGTAGAGGGTCAGGAGCGACGTGACGACGGACCCGACGACGAGCGCCCAGGTGAGCGGAGTGCCCTGCGCGACGCCCGCCTCCAGCAGGCCGACCTTGCCGAGGAAGCCCGACAGCGGCGGGATGCCCGCGAGGTTCATCGCGGGGATGAAGAACAGGATCGCGAGCCCCGGCGCGAGCTTGGCCAGGCCGCCCAGCCGGTCCAGCGACGTCGACCCGCCCCGCCGCTCCACGAGCCCCACGACGAGGAAGAGCGTGGTCTGGACGGTGATGTGGTGCACGACGTAGAAGATCGCCGCCGCCATGCCCGGCTCCGACGCGAGCGCGATGCCGAAGATCATGTAGCCGATGTGGCTCACGAGCGTGAACGAGAGCAGACGCTTGATGTCGTTCTGCGCGACGGCGCCGAGGATGCCGACGACCATGGTGAGCAGCGCGAGCCACAGGAGCACGTCGTCGACCACGCTGTCCTCGGGGAACAGCAGCGTCTGCGTGCGGATGATGGCGTAGACGCCCACCTTTGTGAGCAGCCCCGCGAACACCGCGGTGACGGGCGCGGGCGCCGTCGGGTACGAGTCGGGCAGCCACGCGGACAGCGGGAAGATCGCGGCCTTGATGCCGAACGCGAGCAGCAGCAGGAGCTGGATGGTCAGCGCGGTGCCGGGGTCGATCTCGGCGTAGCGCTCGGAGAGCTGTGCGAGGTTGACCGTGCCCGTCGCCGCGTACGTGAGCGCGATCGCGACGAGGAAGACGATCGACGACAGCAGCGCGACGACGACGTAGATCGACCCCGCCCGGATGCGCTCGCCCGTGCCGCCGAGCGTGAGGAGCACGTAGCTCGCGGCGAGGAAGATCTCGAACCCGACGTAGAGGTTGAACAGGTCGCCCGAGAGGAACGCGTTGAAGACGCCCGCGGCGAGGACCATGAAGGTCGGGTGGTAGATCGCGACCGGCGCCTCCTCGTCACCGTCCGCGACGCCCTGCGCCAGCGAGTACAGCAGGACGCACAGCATGACGAAGCTCGACACCGTGAGCATGAGCGCCGAGAGGCGGTCCGCGACCAGGTCGATGCCCACGGGGGCGGCCCACCCGCCGACGTCCACGACGATCGGCCCGGAGTCGGCCGCGACCAGGAGGCCGATCGAGGCCACCAGGACGAGCGCGAGCGCGGCGACCGTGATGAGGCGCTGGGCGCGCGGGTGCCGCCACAGCGCGAGCGCGAGGCCGGCGGCGACGAGCGGGAGGACGACGGGCAGCGGGACGAGGGCTGCGGCGGTGAGGCTCATGCCCTGCCCTTCCCCTCGTCGGCCGGTCCGTCGTCTCGTCGTCGCTCACCGGGGCCCGACGGCGGTTCCTGGCCGTCGGTGATCCCGTCGCCGTCGCCGTCGGTCTCGTCGCGGACCTCGGCGGCCTCGTCGTCCAGGCTCGCGCCGCTCTCCTCCGTGTCGAGGTCCGCGAACGCCGGGGCGTTGCGGGCGGCGTGCCGCGCGACGCGACGGTCCTCGAGGTCGTCCTGCACCTCGTCGTGGCCGTGGAGCTGCCACGAGCGGTACGCCATCGCCAGCACGAACGCCGTGATGCCGAGCGTGATGACGATGGCGGTGAGCACCATGGCCTGGACCAGGGGGTCGCTCATCTGGTCGTCGGGCGTCTCGCCGATGATCGGCGCACCCCCGGCGCGCCCGCCGGCCACGAGGAACAGCAGGTTCGCGCCGTTGCCCATGAGGATGAAGCCGAGCAGGACGCGCGTGAGGCTGCGCTCGAGCAGGAGGTAGACGCCCGCGGCGAAGAGCACGCCGATCGCGACGACGAGGACGAGGCTCGGGGTCATGTCGATGACGTTCACCGGCGACCGCCCCCGATCGAGTCGGGCTCGAGCGCCTCGAGCGGCCCGGTGTCCTCGCCCGGCTCGCGTCCGGCCGCGGCGCGCTCGGTGTGCCGGTCGATCTCGGCACCGAGCGTGCGCAGGATGTCGAGGACCAGCCCGACCACGACGAGGAAGACGCCGACGTCGAAGAAGAGGGACGTGACGAGGTGGATCTCGCCGATCAGCGGGACGCTGATGTCGTACGCCTCGCTGCCCAGCACGTTCCCCGTGAGCAGGAACGCGACCAGCCCGACGCCCGCGGACAGGAACAGCCCGGTCCCCAGCAGCAGGCCGGGGTGCACCGGGGCGGCCTCGCCGAGCTCGTACCGGCCGCCCGCCAGGTACCGGACGATGAGCGCGATGCCGACGACGAGACCCGCGGCGAACCCGCCGCCGGGCGCGTTGTGCCCGGAGAAGAGCAGGAAGATCGCGAAGACGATCATGGCGTGGAAGAGCACGCGCGTGACGACCTCGAAGATCACCGAGCGCCGCTGGGGCGCGAGGGTCCGCCCGGCGCTGAGCCACACGAGCATGCGCGGCGTGTCCTTCTCGGCGCCGCGCCGGCGCAGCGCCGCGCCCGGGTCGGAGCGGCCCTCGCTCCACACGCCCGAGCCGGCCTCCGACGTCACCGTCTTGGCCGCCGAGGCACGCAGGATCTCGCCGCTGCGCGTGCGCAGGAACACGAGCGACGCGACGCCCGTCGCCGCCGCGAGGAGCACGGAGATCTCGCCCATGGTGTCCCACGCGCGGATGTCGACGAGCGTGACGTTGACGATGTTCTTGCCGTGGCCGAACTCGTACGCCTCCGCGGCGAAGTCGACGGAGATCGGGGTCGCGACGCGGGCGAGCGGCGCGACGACCGCGAAGCCCATCATGACCACGCCCACCGCGAGCCCGACGCCGAGGCGCACCCAACGGCTCGCCGCGAGCGGCCGGTTCGAGAAGTACGCGGGCAGGCGGCGCAGCACGAGCACCATGACGACGAGCGTGATCGTCTCGACGAGGACCTGGGTGAGCGCGAGGTCCGGCGCGCCGTGCAGGAGGAAGAGGACCGCGTTGCCGTACCCCGCGATGCCGACGAGGATCACGGCCTTGAGGCGGCGGCGGGAGCGCGCCGCGAGCACCGTCGCGATGCAGATCGCCGCGACCGCGACGAGCTGCGCGGGCCGGTCCCACGCCTTGAGCTGGTCCGGCCACGGGTTCTGCGTGACGAGCACGACGCCGGGGCCCACGACGAGCACGAGGAGGATCGCGCCGAGGTAGAAGGGCAGCGAGCCGCGCTGCGTCAGCGCGGTGACGTCCGCGGCGATGTCGTCGAGCTTGCGCATGACGCGGCGGTAGGTGACGTCCGCCTCGGGCCCCGTCCACAGCGACGCCTGGAACCGCTCGACGCGGGCGCGCTGCCAGAACAGCGCGACGCCGACGGTGACGACGAGCGCGGTGAGCGCGAGCGCGGGCGTGAACCCGCCCCAGAGCGTGAGGTGGCCCGGCTCGCCGACCGGGTACGTCTCGGCGTAGGGCGCGAGCAGCTCCTCGCCGAAGTGCGGCACGAGCGCGACCGCGAGGCCGAAGACCGCGAGCACGACCGCGGGTGCGACGAGCAGCACGGGCTGACGGTGGATGCGCGCGGGGTCGATCGGCGGCTCGTCGGCCTCGACCGCGGGCCGCCGGGCGGCGAGGGCGCGCACGTCGACGTGCTCGTTCGCGCGGAGCGGGAGCCTGGCGAGGTGCGGCTTGGACACGAACGCGCCCCACCAGAACCGCAGACCGTACGCCACCGTGAAGATCGACCCCACGACGACCGCCCACAGCACCACCGTGTCCACCCACACCGGCCCCTCGCCGTGCAGGAGCGACTCGAGCGCCGCCTCCTTGGCCACGTACCCGGCGAGCGGCGGCAGGCCGATCATCGACGCGGTCGCGAGTCCGCCGGCGACGGCGGTCCAGGGCAGCGCCTTGCCGACGCCCGTGAGCCGGCGCAGGTCGCGCGTGCCGGTGGCGGCGTCGACCACGCCGACCACGAGGAAGAGCGATGCCTTGAACATGGCGTGGGCGCCGATCATCGCGAGCCCCGCGAGCGCCGCACCGCGGGTGCCGAGCCCGACGAGCAGGATGATGAGGCCGAGCTGGCTCACGGTGCCGAACGCGAGGACGAGCTTGAGGTCGTACTGGCGCAGCGCGCGGTAGCCGCCCACGAGGAGCGTCCCCGCGCCGAGCACGATGACCAGGGTCCGCCACACCGTCGTGTCGGAGTACGCCGGCGCGAACCGCGCGACGAGGTAGACGCCGGCCTTCACCATCGCGGCGGCGTGCAGGTACGCGCTGACCGGCGTGGGCGCAGCCATCGCGGCGGGGAGCCAGAAGTGCAGCGGGATGAGCGCGGACTTGCTCGCCGCACCGACGAGGATGCAGACGATCGCGGCCGTCACGAACCCGCCCGTGGGCGGGTCGGCGACGATCTCCGAGAGGCGGAACGTGCCGCCCTGGACGCCGAGGATCACGACGCCGACGAGCATGGCCAGGCCGCCCGCCGTCGTGACGACGATGGCCTGCATGGCGGCGCGCCGGCTCGCCTTGCGGTCCGCGTAGTGACCGATCAGCAGGTAGGAGAAGACCGTGGTCAGCTCCCAGAACACGAAGAGGAGCAGCATGTCGTCGGCGAGGACGAGGCCGACCATCGCGCCGGCGAACGCCACCAGGACGCCGCCGAACCGGCGCAGGCCCTGCGCCGTGGGCGAGAAGTAGGCCGAGCAGTAGACGAGGACGAGCGCGCCGACGCCACCGACGAGCAGCAGCATGAGCCACGACAACGTGTCCATGCGGAACGCGAGCTCGAGGCCGATCCCGGGGACCCACTCGGTGACCTGCGTCGGGTGCTCGCCCGACATCACGCGCGCGGTCCACGCGAGCGCGTACGCGGCCGCCGACGCGGGCGCGAGCGCCATCACGAGGAACGCGCGACGCCCCAGGAGCGAGACGAGTGCGGGCGCGCCCAGTGCCATCACGAGATGGGCAACGAGCACGTAGAGCACGGGCCGCTCCGTCCGTGTCGGGGGCGGGTGGGCGGGTCTTGCGACTTGCTGGACTTGTCATCGCCGCGCGCGCCACCGGGGAGCGGGCACGACAGGTCACGACACCGGCGATGCCGGGTCGCGGACCATTTTACCGACTCCGCGGCGATGCCCCTGCGCCGCGGCCCGACCGTGACCGATCCCTCACGCTCACGCTCAGGGCGTCACGTCAGAGGTCCACCGGGTCCACGAGGAACTCCGCCTCGTCGGCGATCTCGCCGCCGACCGCGTCGTACAGCGTCTTCGTGATCTGCGTGACCGTCTCGGCGGCACGCTTGCGCGCGATCTGATGGTCGAGCGACGGCTGCTCCCGCTGCGACTCGACGAGGTCCTGCGGCTCCCAGTGCACGCGGTAGCTCACCGCACCCTGCGTCGTCCACGGGAGACCACGCAGCAGGAGGGGGAGCTGCTCCTCGCCGCCCACCTCGACGGCGACGAGCCCGTCCATGCCGAGGTCGACGAGAAGGCCGTACCCGTCGAGGACGGCGCCCGTGGTGAGCGCCTTGATGTCGACGTCGTCGGCGGCGGCGTGCAGCCGCCGCCGCAGCTCGGGGTCCATCTTCTCGCCCGGGTAGAGCGGGAGCTCCGTGATGCCCTGGGGCGGCCCCTGGTAGGACCTGCCCTCGGTCGCGAGCCGGGTGCGCGGGTGCTGGCGCGCGACGAGCGCGAGCGCCGCGTTCGGGTCGAGCCAGACGTCCGAGTACAGCGTCATGTCGATCGCGACGGCGGCGTCCGGCGTGAGCACGACGCCGGGACCGGCGGGGTTGCCCACGTCCGTGCGGACCGAGCCGCCGAGGCGCCGGGCCGCGGCCACGAGGAACGCGACGACGCGCTCCTCCTCGCGGACCGGCAGGCCCGCCGGGAAGGCACGGCCGATCCCGTCGCGGTCCCCGCCGCCCGGGTAGGGTGCGTCGCCCCGCTCGCGCGGGCACACGACGTCGAACACGAACTCGGTGCCGGGCGGCATGCCGCCGCCCGCCGCTGCGTACGGGCCGGTGAGCGTGGAGTGGCGCGAGGTGCGCAGGACGCCCGGCTCGACCGGCCCCGCGTTGCGCGCGGGCGGCACGAGCGGCTCCGCCCCCTCGGGCGCCACGTCCCAGCGCGCGCCGGCGAAGCGCGAGAGCGCGAGCGTCTCGACCTCGTCGACGACGACGTCGGCCGGGAAGCCGATCAGGTGTCGCGCCTGGTAGGGCTGGGCGGCCGGTCCACCGGGGTTCGGGAGGGGCGGGAGCGGGCTCATCCTGTGCGGTCCTCGGGTGCTCGGGTGCTTCGGGGTCGTCCGGCGTCCGGCGCGGCGTGCGGCCGTCAGACGTCGGTGCGGTGGAAGTTCTGCCACGATCGCGATGCCGTCGGGCCGCGCTGACCCTGGTAGCGGGAGCCGTACACGCTCGAGCCGTACGGGTTCTCGGCCGGCGACGACAGCCGGAAGAAGCACAGCTGCCCGATCTTCATGCCCGGCCAGAGGGTGATGGGGAGCGTCGCGACGTTGCTCAGCTCGAGCGTCACGTGCCCCGAGAACCCGGGGTCGATGAACCCGGCGGTCGAGTGCGTGAGCAGCCCGAGCCGGCCGAGGCTGGACTTGCCCTCCAGGCGGGCCGCGACGTCGTCGGGCAGGGTCACCGTCTCGAACGTCGAGCCGAGCACGAACTCGCCCGGGTGCAGGACGAACGGCTCCGCCGGGTCGACCTCGACGAGGCGGGTGAGGTCGGGCTGGTCCTGCGACGGGTCGATGAACGGGTACTTGTGGTTGTCGAAGAGCCGGAAGAACCGGTCGAGCCGGACGTCGATGCTCGACGGCTGGAGCATCACCGGGTCGTACGGCTCGAGCCGGACGCGACCGGCGTCCAGCTCGGCACGGATGTCGCGGTCGGAGAGCAGCACGGCCCCACGGTAACCGACGCCGGACCTCCCCCGGACCGCCCGCCGAACCCTGGATCCACGGGCACCGGCGGTGCCGAGCCCGGGGTTGCCGGTCACCTCGGCGTCGAGGTGACCCGTAACCCCGGGATCGGCGAGCGGGTCAGGCGCGCAGCGGGCGTCCCGTCGAGTCCACCGCGTAGTAGCCGGTCTTGGAGGTCAGGTAGAGGATGCCCTCCACGAGGCCCCAGATCGCGATGATCGGAGCCGCGAACCCGAACGACAGCACGGAGACGAGCAGCATCGTCAGGCCGATGCCCGTGTAGCCGAGGTAGAAGCGGTGGATCCCGAGGCTGCCGACCAGGATGCCCAGCAGGCCCGCGGCGAGGCGCGACTTCGCCTGCGGGTCGTAGGCCGGGTCGAACCCGGGCTGGCCGTACGGCTGGCCCGGCTGCGGGTACCCGGGCTGGCCGTACGCCTGACCGGGTTGCGCGTAGCCGTACGGCTGCCCCTGGGGCTGCTGGCCGTAGGCGGGCTGCCCGTCCGGCGTCGTGCCCGACGGCGTCGCCGGACCCCCGTACCCCTGGTCGCCCTGCGGGGGCTGCTGCCCGTACGGCGCGTCCTGCGACGGGTCGGGCTGCTGCTGGTACGGGTTCTCGGACAAGGCTGCTCCTCGGGCGGTGCCCGCACGGGGGCGCGGGGCGGGGACGTGCAGGTCGGGTACTGGCATCACCGGCGACGTCCGCTATGATCGGTGCGCGCGCTGGTTCGCCGAGGATCCTCCCAGAGGGTCCGGGGTGGACGCCACCAGCGCCACGCGGGTGTAGTTCAATGGTAGAACTTCAGCTTCCCAAGCTGATAGCGCGGGTTCGATTCCCGTCACCCGCTCAGCACGCGAGAGCCCCGCACCGGTCCGGTGCGGGGCTCTCGCCGTCCGGGCGTCCGGCGCCCGGTGGGGGCACCGAGGCCTCAGCCGAGGATGCGTCCTGCGGCCTTGGCGGACGCGGCGAGCGAGCCGGTCAGGGGCAGGTCCGGCAGGATCACGGCCTGGGCGGCGTGGTAGACGTCGGGCTTGCCGACCCACGTGACGCCGTCGGGCCGGTTGTCGGTGTCCAGCTCGTGGTGCCACGAGCCGCGCTCGTGGTCCACGAGGTAGCGGTCGATCCACTCCCACCAGCCGACCGCGGCCTGCGCGAACCGCGGGTCGTCCGTGACGCGGCCGAGCACGTCGGCCGCCGCGACGGCCTCCGCCGCGACCCAGTGGTAGCGCCGGGGCTCGACCGGCACCCCGGACCAGTCGACCGTGTACACGAACCCGCCGCCGTGCTCGCCGTCCCAGCCGTCGGCCACGGCACGGTCGAACAGCGCGACCGCTGCGTCGGTCCGCGCGCCCGGGGTCCCGGCGGCGACGTCGACCTGCAGGACCAGCCGCGACCACTCCAGGCCGTGCCCGGGCGTGGACCCGAACGGCTTGAACGGGTCGCGCGGGCGGTCCGCGTTGTAGTCGGGCAGCGGGTTCCATCCCGCGTCGAAGTGCTCCGGGATCCGCCAGTCGTTCGTGCGAGCCCACCCGATCACGCGGTCGGCGATCGAGATCGCCCGGTCCAGCCACTCGGCGTCGCCGGTCGCGTCGTGCGCCGCGAGCAGCGCCTCGACCGAGTGCATGTTGGCGTTCACCCCGCGGTAGGGGTCCAGCACCGACCAGTCCCGCGACCACTCGTCCGCGTGCATCCGCGGCCCCGGCTCCCAGAACCGCTCGTCCAGCACCGCGAGCGCCGCGTCGAGCAGCTCGCGCGCACCCTCCCGGCCCGCGATCGTGCCCGACGACGCCGCCAGCACCACGAACGCGTGCGCGTACGCGCTCTTGGTCCCGTCGACGGGGACCCCCTCCCCCGCGTCGAGGTCGCCGGAGCGACGCGCAGGACCGCGCGACGACACCCAGCCGCCGTTCTCGGCGTCGACGAGCACCGCGCGCAGGCCGTGCAGCGCGGCGTCGGCGCGCTCCCCTGCGCCGGGGACCCCGAGCAGGGACGCGAACGCGTACACGTGCGCCATGCGCGCCGTGATCCACGTGTGCACCGGCTGCGTCGGGTCGGGGCGGTCGTCGTCGTCCAGCCACTGCGCCGCCCCGTCCGCCCGCAACGACGCCTCGCCGAACCGCAGGAGGTCGGCGAGATCAGCACGCCGCCAGGCCGCGAGATCGGTGGACGGCGTGGGCTGCGCGTTCGGGTGCTCGGTCATGTGCTGGTCCTTCTGGTCCTCGGGATACGTGGTGCCGCGCCGGCGCGGCCGGGACGGCGCGGTGCCCCGGGACGATCATCCCGGGGCACCGCCGGTGGTGCTCTGTCACCTCACGACCCGGACGTGCGGGGCGTGCGGTACGCAGGATCTCAGCCGCAGGTCAGCGCGGCGTAGTCCGCGTCGATCGACGCCGTCACCTCCTCGTCGCCCGTGCCGCGCGTCGCCTCGACGGTGACCGTGCCGGCCTCGACCGACGTGGCCCGCGTCGCGAACGACTGGTAGGCGTTGGCCCCCGGCGCGACCTCCGCGACCTCCTTGGTGCCGAACGGTGTGACGAGCCGGACCGCCACGGGGACGTCCTCGCCGTTCTCGGCGCGGACCGCGACGTACGCCTTGCCGGCGAGGCACCGCGTGCTCACCGTGACGTCGATCGCGAGCGAGGGCTCGCCGTCCGTCACGGTCACGGGGACCTCGACGACCTGGCTCGTCCACCCGTCGTCGACCACGACGTACGCCGTGTACGTCCCGGCCGCCGCGTAGGCGTGCGCCCCGGTCACGGACCCGTCCGCGACCGTGCCCGGCGCGACGTCGGACCCGTCGCCCCACGTGACCGCCGCGCGGAGCTCGGCGCCCTCACGACCACCGGTCACCTGGGCCAGCACCACGTCCGTGGACTGCCCGACGGCGAGGCTCACGCCGTCCGCGGCGGTCACCTCGAGCGCGGGGTGCTCGGCGAACGTGCCGTCGTGCGCGATCGCGACCACGTGGATGCGACCGTCGCGCGAGAGCTCGCCCGGCTGGTCCGGGAGCGTGAGGCTCACGGGCCGCTTGCCCTCGGGGAGCGTGATCGGCGCCGTCGCGAAGAACGCGGCGGGGGTGCCGGTCTGCGGGCTGCCGCCGCGCAGGCGGTGGTCCGTCACCGCGACCGGGATGTTCCCGAACACGGGGTTGCGGGCCGCGCCCGACCAGTCGCCGAAGCTCAGGTCGATCGGCTGCGACGAGCCGTCGTCGAACGTCAGCGTGCCGGTGGCCTGCTGGTTCTTCTCCGTGCCCGTGCCGACCACGGAGAGCTGCTGAGCGTCCGCGGGGACCTCCAGCTCGACGGTCTGACCGTCGCCCGTCGCGTTGTCCGGCTCGCCGGCGGGGATCGCCGGGACGTCGAACGCGAGGTCGGTGCCGGGCACCGTGCCGCGCTCGCCCTGGACGAAGCCCTTGGCCTCGAGCTGGGCGCGGTCGAAGAACACGCCCTGGCCGTCGCAGCTTCCGACCGTCGTCCCGGCGTCGCCGATGCACACGTTGTCGTACGCCGCGAGCAGCGTGCCCTCGCGCAGGAGCGAGACGCTCACGTACGACGTGGTCGAGACGGGCTCGATCCCGGCGCCCGAGACGGTGACGGTGACCGGGTAGACGCCCGGCGCGGCCCACGTGTGCGCGGCACGCACCGCGTACCCGCCGAACGCGGCCGGCGCGAGCGTGCCGGCCACAGGGTCCGAGCCGTCGCCGAACGCGACCTGCACGTCGAGCGCCGACGCGTCGCCCTCGACCCCGGTGAGGGTCGCGAACGCCCCGGAGACCTCACGGCCCGTGACGGTGTCGCGGTCCGCCGCGGCGGACAGCGTGAGCTCGTCCGCACCCGAGCTCTTCGGGTCCGCGAGGAGCTCGACCTCGGCGAGCGACAGCGCGCCCTCCCCGGTCGTGGCCGTGACCGTGACGCGGTACTGCGCGAACGCCGTGGGCTCGGCGACCGTGAACGGCCGCGTCTGCAGGGCCCAGCGGAACTGCTCGGCGGACCGCTCGTCGAGCGTCGTCCACGTCTCTCCGTCGTCGGAGCCCTCGAGGGTCCACGCGGACGGCGAGGCCGTCCCGCTCGCCCCGGACGTGAGCGTGTACGACCCGACGGTCGGGCGGATGCCGGTGCCCTCCCACGTGATGGACGGCGTCGTCGTCGCGAACGTCGTCCGCGTGCCGGACGTGTTGTCCGTCAGCGCGGCCGCGTCCGTCGTCGCGTCACCGTCGGCGACGGTCGTCGTGCCGAGGCCCGCCGTCGTCGCGTCCTGGACCGGCGCCGGGGGCTCGTCGCCCTCGGTGAGCGACGGCGGGGCGTCGTCCTCGCCGGTGCCCCAGTCGGACGGCTCCGGACCCATGACGAAGTCCAGCGTCGCGCCGCCCGAGAGGTCCGCCTGCGACAGCGACGTCGAGGTGCGTGCCTCGCCGTCCACCGCGAGCGACTGCACGTAGACGTTGTCGACCGAGTTGTTCTCGGCGTTGACCACGAGGTCGCCGCCCGGCAGGTGCACGGTCGCCGAGTCGAACAACGGCGAGCCGACCGCGTACTGGTCGGAGCCGACCTGGAGCGGGTAGAAGCCGAGCGAGGCGAAGATCCACCACGACGACATCTCGCCGTTGTCCTCGTCGCCCGGGTAGCCCTGGCCGATCTCGCTGCCCACGAACAGGCGGCGGGTGACCTCACGGACCTTCTCCTGGGCCTTGGAGGGCGCGCCCGCGGCGTCGTACAGCCACGGGATGTGGTGGGACACCTGGTTGCTCATGCCCCACATGCCCATACGCACGTCGCGCGCCTCGCGCTGCTCGTGGATGCCGCCGTTGCCCGCGCCCTGCTCCGGGGTGGAGAAGAACTCGTCGAGCTTGTCCTCGAGGCCCTGCTTGCCCCCGTAGAGGTTGGCGAGGCCCTGCCCGTCCTGCGGGGCGTGGAACGCGAAGTTCCAGCCGCTCGTCTCGGTGTACCCGCCGCCCCAGGCCTCGGGGTCGTAGGTCTCGGGGTCGACGGCCCACGAGCCGTCCGCGTGGCGCGGCACGAAGAAGTCGACCTCGGGGTCGAACAGCTCGACGTAGTGCGTCGCCCGCTCGAGGAAGTACGCCGAGTCCTCGCGCAGCGTCTGACGACGCTCGTCCGGCGTGGCCGGGTCCTCGGCGAGGGCCGCGGCCATGTTGCCGATGCCGAAGTCGTTGATCAGGCCCTCCAGGCCCCACGACACGGACTCGTGCGTGGACTCCGGGGTGAACCCGAGGAACGGCGACGTCTGCAGGCCCTTGCGGCCCACGGCGTTGTTCGGCGGAGCGACCGTCGCGTTGCGCAGCGCGGCGTCGTACGCCTCGAGCGCGGTGCCCGTCGGGAGCGAGCCCTTGAGGTAGGCGTCCGCGAACGCGACGTCCGAGCTCGTGCCCGTCATGAGGTCGGCGTAGCCCGGCGAGGACCAGCGCGCGACCCAGCCGCCGTCGCGGTACTGCTGGACGAAACCGTCGATCAGCTCGCCCGCGAGCTCCGGGTAGAGGAAGGAGTACGCCGGCCAGGCCGTGCGGTAGGTGTCCCAGAACCCGTTGTTGACGTAGATCTTGCCGTCGACGATCTTCGCGTTCGTCTGGGTGTCGGTCGCCGAGCCGGTGGTCGCGGAGACCGGGCTCGCGTACCGGTAGACCGGCGCGTCGGCCGTGCCGGTGTTCTCGAACTGCGAGTTCGGGTACAGGTTCAGGCGGTAGAGGTTGGAGTACAGCGTGACGAGCTGGTCCTCGCTCGCGCCCTCGACCTCGATCACCCCGAGGCGGTCGTTCCACGCCTGGGCGGCGGCGGCCTTGACCTCGGTGAAGGTCTTGCCGGTGACCTCCATGTCGAGGTTCTTGCGGGCCTGGTCCAGGCTGATGAACGACGTCGCGACGCGCAGCTCGACGGTCTCGTCCGAGGACGTGTCGAACGTGGCGTAGCGGGCGTCGGCGCGGTTGCCGGCCGGCGTACCCACCGCCGTCGGACCGCGGTCGAACGTGCCGGCGACGAACATGCGCGTGCGGCCCACGGACAGGCCGGACCCGTTCTCGACCCAGCCGGAGACGGTCCCGGTGGCCTGGTCGAGCGTGAGCTTGGACGTCCCGTCCACCTTGTCCACGAGCACGTGCCCGGTGCTGCCCGGGAACGAGAAGCGCAGGACCGCGCCGTGGTCGGTCGGCGTCGCCTCGAGCGCGGACCCGTTGGTGAACGTCACGCCGTAGTAGTCCGGCCGGGCCAGCTCGTCGGCGTGGTCGAACTCGAGGCCGCGCGTCGAGAGCGTGCCGTTCGGCGTCCCTGAGACCGTGGACGGCAGGAACGTCAGCTGGTTGCGGTCACCCATCCAGGGGCTCGGCTCGTGCGAGATGCCGAAGCCCTGGAGCACCGGCTTGTTGTTGGCGTTGTTGGCCTTGTGGTACTCGTACAGCCAGCTCTGCGACGAGGCGTTCGTGTACGGCACCCAGAAGTTGAAGCCGTTCGGCGTCGCTGTCGCGGGGATGTTGTTCCCGCGCGAGAAGCTGCCCGAGGCGTGCGTGCCGCGGCGGGTGTCCACGTAGTTCGTGAGGCTCGAGCCGTCGATCGTCGCGGGGTTCGCGGTGATCGCGACGTCGTCGAGCCAGCCGGCGAACTTCGTCCCCGTGTGCCCGCCCGGGTTGTCGTAGCCGAGCAGCACCTGGTCGACCGTCTTGCCCGCGGCGACGTCGCCGAGGTCGATCCGGACGGAGTTCCACTGGTCGGCGTAGAGGATCTTGCCCTCGCCCTGCGCCTGCGCCGTGGCGACCGTCTCGTGCGCGTCGCGCGCACCGAGGTCGGACAGGTAGGTGCCGTCGCTGAACAGCACGTCCACGGCGGCGTAGGTCGACGGGTACTGCAGGTCGCCGAGGAGCTCGGGGAAGATCGTGTAGCTCAGCCGGGTGTCCTCGCCCACGACCACGTCGAGGTCGTCGTAGAGGACGTTCGTCGCGTACGCCTCGCCGTCCGCGAGGTGCGAGCCGTCGTAGCGCAGCGAGGCGAGACCGGAGAAGCCGACGCCCGCCTTGTTGGTGAAGCTCACGCGCGGCCCGGTGCCGACCTCGGTCGTCATGGGCGCGGCGCTGGGCCCGGCGGAGAGGTCCGCCGAGAGGTCCCACCCGGCGAGCTGGACGAGGTTGTCGCCCGAGTTCGCGGTGACGTTCAGGCGCAGGTGGGTGTAGGCCTCCGTGGGCGCGTCGAGCTCGAACGTGCGCTGCTGCTGACGCTCCGGGAAGTCCTCGTCCGTGCGTTGGTCGAGCGCGGTCCAGGTCGTGCCGTCGTTCGACCCCTCGATCGTCCAGGTCTTGGGGTCGCGACCCGGGGCGTCGTCGCCCGAGGTCATCGCGTAGGCGGCGAGGGAGACGGGCTCGGCGAACCGGTACGTGACCCAGCCGGTCGGGGTGAAGGCGAGCCACTTCGTGCCGGAGCTGCCGTCGGCGAGCTTGGCAGCGCCCTCGTTCGGCAGGTTCTGGGCGCTCGCGGTGATCTCCTCGACCTGGCCGAGCAGGCTTCCGGGCATGCTCGCCGTGAAGGGACCGATGTTCGACTGCCAGGGCGCGCCGTCGCGCTCGGCCACCGTGGTGGAGAGCGCCGCGGGGTCGCCGGTCTCGAAGGACGAGAAGAAGTCGCCGCCCTCTGCGGCCGCGGCGGACGTCGCCGTGAGCACGCCCACGGGGACGGCGAGCGGGACGGTGAGGGCTGCGGCGAGCACGATCCCGAGGGGGCGTGCCCTGCCGCTGCCGGCGCGCGCAGGTCTCACGCGCTCGAGCGGGTGGGGTCTGGTCATGGCTCGTGATCTCCTTCGATCATCTGACAGCGCTGTCAGGCTGCAGGGGTGCCCCTGACAGCGCGCAGGGGGGAAGCGCTGTCAGGGGCATCCCTGAACCTATGCGCTGACCAGGTGCCTTGTCAACGACGCCGAACGCGTCCCGACGGGCGTCGGAACGGCCCGGCGGACGGGTCTACGCACCGGGCGCGGGCACCTCGCCCGTGCCCCGCACGACCAGCGTCGTCGGCACCACGACCAACCGCGGCGCGAGGTCCGGGTTCTCGGCCCGCGACACGGCGAGCGCTGCGGCCTGCCGGCCCATCTCGACCACGTCGTAGCCGACGACCGTCACGTGCAGGAGGTCGGCGAGCGCGAAGTCGTCGAAGCCGACGAGAGCGACGTCGGGCGCGCCGTCCACGGCCGTGGACCGGTCGCGCAGCGCGTGCAGCGCACCGATCGTGATCTTGTTGTTCGCGGTGACGAGCGCCGTCGGCGGCTCGGGCAGCGCGAGCAGCTCCGCGACGAACGCGCGCGCGAGCTCGGCGTCGTGGGCGCCGTCGCGCACGTACCGCGACGGGTCCTCGACGCCCGCGCCGCGCAGGGTCGCGACGAACTCGTCGCGACGCTCCTGGAACGTCCACAGGCGCGACACGTCGCCCACGAGCGCGATGCGCCGGTGACCGTGGGCGAGCAGGTGCGTGACGGCGTCGCGCACCCCGCCCCGGTTGTCGATGACGACCGTGTCCGCCTCCACGCCCTGCGCCGGCCGGTCGATGAACACGACGGGCAGGCCGTCGTCGAGCTCTCGGCGCAGCGCGGAGTGGTCCGTCGCCGTGGGGGTCACGACGAGCGCACCGACCCGACGCTCCACGAGCGCCTCGGTGAGCGAGCGCTCGCGCTCGGGCTCCTCGTCGGAGCTCGTGGTGATGAGCTGCAGCCCGTGGTGGCGCAGCTCGCGCTCGATGCCGCTCGCGAGCGCGGAGTAGAACGGGTTGGCGAGGTCGCCCGTCACGAACCCGACGAGGCGCGACGAGCCGCCGCGCGCGAGGTCGGCCGCGACGGCGTTGCGCCGGAACCCGAGCCGTTGCGCGGCCTCCTGCACCCGCGCGCGCGTCGGCGGCGCCACGTTCGGTTCCTCGTTGAGGACGCGCGACGCCGTCTTGAGGCTCACCCCCGCGGCCTCCGCGACCGCGGCGAGCGTCGGGCGCCGACCGCCACGACCCGAGTGCGGGCGCGGACCACCCGCGTCCGTCAGCACCGTCGTACCGCCCGGCGGCACCGACCCGGGATCCTCCCCCTGCGTCACCATCATCAGACCTCCCGTCGACCGCGGATGAGCATGTCGACGACGATAGCGAGCAGCAGCACCGCGCCGGTGACGATGTACCGCGTCGCCGTGTCGAGGTTGAGCAGCGTGAGCCCGTTCGCGATCGACTGGATGACCAGCACGCCGAGCAGCGCGGACCAGGCGCTGCCCCGCCCGCCGAACAGGCTCGTCCCGCCGATCACCGCCGCCGCGATCGCCGTCAGGTACGTGTCGGCGCCGCCGGTGCCCTGGTTCGCGGCGGCGAGCCGCCCGGCCGCGAGGACGCCGCCGAGCGCGGCGAACGTCGAGCAGGCGACGAAGCACGACACGACGGTACGTCGCACCGCGACGCCCGCGAGCAGGGCCGAGCGCCGGTTCCCGCCTACGGCGCGCACCGACCGACCCCAGCGCGTGCGGCGCAGCAGCACGTCCACGACGACGACGAGCGCGACGAACAGCACGACCGTGTACCCGATCCCGCGCGCCGTCCCGAGGTAGGCCACGGTCCCGACGAGCACCGCGGCGAGGACCCCCGTCCGCACCGCGATGCGCGCGATCCCGGGGCTCGGGAGCTCCGCGCGGACTCGGCGCAGGTGGTCGGCGACCCGCAGCGCGGCGTACCCGGCCACGACGACGACGACGAGCGCCCAGGCGACCGCCGGGGCGAGGAACCCCTGCTGCACCGTGCGCACGAGCCAGGACTCGAACGGCAGGTTGATCGAGCCCCGCGGGCCCAGGACGCGGAGCTGGACGCCGGCGAGGACGAGCAGCCCGGCGAGCGTGAAGACGAAGGAGGGCAGCCCGAGCCGCGTGGACAGCACCCCGTAGCCCAGCCCGACGACGACGCCCACGGCGAGCGCCGCGACGATCGCGAGCCAGACCGGCCAGCCGAGCGTGACCGTCCCGACCGCGAGCACCGCCGCCGCGAGACCGCTCACCGAGCCCACGGACAGGTCGATCTGCCCGACGAGCAGCACGAGGACGACCCCGAGCGCGATGATGCCGGTCGGCGCGCTCTGGAGCGTGAGGTTGACGAAGTTCTCGGCCGAGAGGAACGCCGGGTTGATCACGCCGAGCACGGCCCAGATGACCAGCAGCGCACCGACGATCGGCAGCATGCCGAGGTGCGCGCCGCGCAGGTGGCTCACGACGCTGCCGGAGAGGACGCCGGGTGGTTGGCGCTCGAGCGCCGCGCCCGAGGTGCGGCCGGGGACGCTCATCGCTGCACCGCCCCGGTGCCGCCGGGCCGCGGGGCGTCGGGCCGCCGGGCGCCGGACCGGTGCGGACCCGCGGGACGGGCCCGGTCCACCTGCCGGGTCGGGTCCGCCGACCGCGCCGGGCGGACCGCTCCGGTCATCGCCGCGAGCAGGTCCTCGTAGGACGTGTCGCCCGAGAACTCGCCGTGCACGCGCCCGAGGCGCAGCACGAGGATGCGGTCGGCGACGGCCTGGAGCTCGCCGGCCTGGTGGCTGATGAGCACGACCGCGTGGCCGCGCTCGCGGAGCTTCTCGATGAGGTTGAGGACCTCCGCCGTCTGACGGACGCCGAGGGCCGCCGTCGGCTCGTCGAGGACGAGCACGCGCGGGGCGCCGAGCAGGGCGCGCGCGACGGCGACCACCTGGCGCTGCCCGCCGGACAGGGTGCGGACGGGCTGGCGGACCGAGGGGACGGTCGCGGCGAGCTGGTCGAGCAGGCCCCAGGCCTCGCGCTCCATGGCGATCTCGTCGAGGAACGGCCCGCGCAGCGCCTCCTGGGCGAGGAAGAGGTTCTCCACGACGTCGAGGTCGTCGACGAGCGCGAGCTGCTGGAACACCGCCGCGATGCCGTGCGCGCGCGCCGTCGCGGGAGAGTCGAGGACGACGGGCGCGCCGTCGAGCAGGACCTCGCCGGCGTCGGGCCGGAAGGCCCCCGCGACGACGCCGGCGAGCGTCGACTTGCCCGCGCCGTTGTCGCCCACGACCGCGAGCACCTCGTGCTCGCGGACGTCGACGTCGACGTCGACGAGCGCCCGGACGCCGCCGAAGTTCTTGGAGATGCCCCGCAGGGACAGCACGGGCGCGCTCACGGTGCGGCCCCCACGAGCCCGGCGGCGACGCACGCGTCGACGTAGGACGGCGCGCAGATCTCCTCCACGGAGTGCACGCCGCCCTCGACGACGACGCGCTGCACGTCGTCCGCCCCCACGGCGCGCGGCGCGAGGATGAGGCTGGGCACGCCGTCGATGACCGCCGTCGCACGCGGGTCCTCCCCGCGCAGCACGCGCACGGCGAGCTCGGCGGCCGTGCGCGCCTGCTGGGTCGTCGCCTTGTAGACCGTCATGTACTGGTCGCCGGCGAGCACGCGCTGCACCGCCGCGAGCTCGCCGTCCTGGCCGGTGGTGGGCGGTACGGGGTCGAGGCCGGCGGCCTTCATGGCCGCGATCGCGCCGCCCGCGATGCTGTCGCTCGCCGCGAAGACGCCGTCGACCCGGCCGGGGAACTGCGTGAGCTGCCCCTCGACCCACTCGGTCGCCTTGTCGGGGCTCCAGTCGGGCGTGTCGTACTCGGCGAGCACGTCGATGTCCTCTCCCTCGAGGGCGCGGTGGACGCCGGCGGCGAGCTCCCCCGCGTTCGGGTCGGTCGGCGAGCCGTGGACGAGCAGGACCCCGGGCCGTCGGCCGTCCGGCGGAGGGTCCTGCTCGGCGCGGTCGAGGACCGCACCGACGAGCGCCTCCCCCATGAGGTACCCGATGAGCTCGTTGTCGAACGAGACGTAGTAGTTGGCCCCGTCGACGAAGCGATCGTAGGCGATGACGGGCACCCCGAGCCGCTGGGCCTCCGCGACGATGCTCACGGCGGCCACCGCGTCGACGGCGTCGAGCACGAGCACGTCGGCCCCGCGCGCGAGCATCGACTCCGCCTGCTGCTGCTGGTTCGCGGCGTCCTGCGCGGCGTTGGCGTAGAGCACCTCGCACGTGGGGCAGCGCCGCTCGACGACGCCGACGAACGCCGGCCGGTCGGTCGTCTCGTAGCGCGCGGTCTTCGCCTCGGGCAGCAGGAGCCCGATCGTCCCCTCCGGGGCCCCGGTCGCGGGCTCGTCCGCGGGCGCGCACCCGGCGAGCGCGAGCACCGTCGCGACGGCGGCGGCCACGACCGCCGTCAGGCCCCGGGCCGCCCGGCGGCGCCGCGCGCCCGTGCGCCCGGGAGCGGCGTCGGCCGTGATGAGGTGCGTGGTCATGCGCTCACCCCCAACGCGCCGCCGACCCGCGCGGTGTCCAGCGCGACGGCGAGCGCACCGCGGACCTCGGCCGCGGAGCCGAGCGCGGACGCGACGACCTCGACCGGGCCCAGCGTGCTCGGGACCGTGCGCTGCTCGAGCACGGTGCGCAGCGGGCCGAGCAGGATGTCGCCGGCCTCCGCGAGCTGGCCCCCGACGACGACGATCTCCGGGTCGACGAGGTTGCACAGGTTGGCGGCGGCCACGCCCAGGTGCTGACCGGCGTCGAACAGGACGCGGCGGCACCCGGGGTCGCCCGCCTGGGCGCGCGCGATGACGTCGCGCAGCGTGAGGTGGCCGCGGCTCTCGGAGAGCATCGCGAGCAGGACGCCCGCCCCGACGAACATCTCGAGGCAGCCGCGGTTGCCGCACCGGCACACGGGACCGTTCTCGTCGATCGTCACGTGCCCGATCTCGCCCGCCACGCCCGCGCGGCCGTGCACCACGCGACCCCCGAGCACGAGCCCGCCCCCGACGCCGTGCGAGACGCGCAGGTAGGCGACGGCGTCGTGCCCGGCGGCCGCGCCGAAGCGTGTCTCGGCGAGCGCGCCGAGGTTGGCGTCGTTGTCCACGGTCACGGGGGCGCCGAGCTCGGCCTCGAGGAGCTCGGGGACGACGACGCCGTCCCAGCCGCGCAGCATCCCGACCGTCGCGATGCGGCCGGTGCGGACGTCGACGGGTGCTGGCACGCCGACGCCCACCGCGAGGAGCTCGTCGGGCGAGGCGTCGACGGACGCGACCATCTCCTCGACGAGCATCGCCGCACGCTGCAGCCCTGTGTCGGCGCGGTGGTCGGGCGCGAGCGGCATGCGCTGGTCGGCCAGGATGCGCATCGACGCGTCCGCGAGCGCGACGCGCATCGAACGGGTCCCGAAGTGCACGCCCGCGACGAGGCCCAGGTTGCGCGCGAGCGTCACCTGGAGGGCGCGGCGACCGCTGCGCGTCGACGGGGACGTGTGCAGCACGCCCGCGCCGGTGAGCTCCTTGACGATGTTGGAGACGGTGGCCGGGGACAGCCCGGTGACGCCGGCCAGCTCGATCTGCGTGAGGGAGCCACGCTGCTGGACGGCGCTCACGATCCGAGCTCGGTTGGCCTCACGCAGTGAAGTCTGCGAGCCCGGGGTCACCCGGTCAGCGCGCACGAGCGTCAGGATACCGCCGCGCCGCGCTCGCACTGGTGGGACAGGGCGCGGCGGGCCTCGGGCAGTTCCGGCGCGCTCGGCTGGACAGCGCTGTCACAATGGGACGGCGCCCAGCGGACGACCAGGTTGGATCCATGTCCTGACGGGAGGATCACGATTCGGCGTCGCTTGCGTTCACTTCTTGACATCAAGGATCGGACGCCGTTGGATGGGCGACGGGCTAGAGGGCGCGCCGATGCGCCCGGGCCGGCATGCGACGTGGTCGTCCTGCCGGTCTCCCACGACCAAAGAAGGCGTAGGGAAATCACGATGCGAATCGATCGCAGGACGAGCGCGACGGTGGCGACGGCCGCCCTCGTGGGTCTCGCACTCGCCGCGTGCAGCGGCGGCGGTTCCGGTGACGAGGGCACCGGTGACGGCAATGGTTCCGGGGGCGGCGACGAGGTCGAGGTCTTCACCTGGTGGGCCGCGGGCTCCGAGAAGGCCGGTCTCGACGCGCTCGTCGGCGTGTTCGACGAGCAGCACCCCGACGTGGAGTTCATCAACGGGGCGGTCGCCGGCGGCGCCGGCTCGGCCGCGAAGGACCTCCTCCAGTCCCGCCTGCAGGCGCAGGACCCGCCGGACACGTTCCAGGCGCACGCCGGTGCCGAGCTGCAGGACTACATCGACGCCGCGCAGATCGAGGACGTCTCGGCGCTGTACGACGAGTTCGGCCTCACCGACGTCTTCCCGGCCGACCTCGTCGACCGCCTGAAGTCCGAGGACGGCGCGATCTACTCGATCCCGTCGAACATCCACCGCGCGAACGTGGTCTGGGCCAACCCGACCGTGCTCGAGGCGAACGGCATCGACCCGGCCGCGACCTACGCGGACCTCGACGCCTGGATCGCGGACCTCGAGAAGCTGCAGGCCGCGGGCGTCACGCCGCTGTCCGTCGCCACCACGTGGACGCAGGTCAACCTGCTCGAGACCGTGCTCCTCGCGGACCTCGGCGCCGAGGGCTACAACGGCCTCTGGGACGGGTCGACCGACTGGGAGAGCGCCGAGGTCACGGCCGCCCTCGAGGACTTCGAGACGCTCATGGGCTTCACGAACTCCGACCGTGACGGGCTGGACTGGCCCGAGGCGACCCAGATGGTCATCGACGGCACCGCCGCGTACAACGTCATGGGCGACTGGGCCGTCGCGGCGTTCGAGGAGCAGGACAAGGTCCTCGGCACCGACTTCGTCGCGTTCCCCGTCCCGGGCACCGACGGCGTGTTCGACTTCCTCGCCGACTCGTTCACCCTCCCGGTGGGCGCGCCGCACCCCGACGGCGCCAAGGCGTGGCTCGAGACCGTCGGCTCGCTCGAGGGTCAGGTCGCGTTCAACAAGGCCAAGGGTTCCATCCCGGCACGCACCGACGCCGACCCGGCCGACTTCTCGGAGTACCAGCAGACGGCCATCGAGTCGTTCGGCAACGACACCATCGTGTCGTCGCTCGCGCACGGTGCCGCCGCCCCGGTGGCGACGCTGAACGCCATCTCCGACGCGACGAGCAAGTTCACGTCCGGTGGGTCCGACCTCGCGACCTACCAGTCCGAGCTGGCCGCCGCCGCACAGGGCTGAGACCGGTCCACCCGCGCCGCGCGCCGTCGGGCAGTCCCGACGGCGCGCGGCCGGCCGCGCGACCGGCACCTACCCCGGGGCGTCCCGCACCCTTCGGCGCCCCACCTCTTCGACACCGGGAAGACCCCACCATGCTCAAGTCACTGCGACGAGCCGGCCCCGCGCTGCTGATGCTCGCCCCCTCGCTGATCCTCGTCGGCGTGTTCGTGTACGGACTCATCGGCGCGAACTTCACGACGTCGATCACGGACAACCACACCGCCGCGCAGGCCACGGGCCAGAAGCCGTCCGTGGTGGTCTGGTTCGAGAACTACCTCGACCTGCTCGGCAGCGAGGCGTTCCAGCACTCGCTGAAGAACCTCGTCCTCTACACCGTCGTGTTCCTCGCCGGGACGATGCTCATGGGCTTCCTGTGGGCGTGGATGATGGACCGGCCCGTCAAGGGCGAGGGGTTCTTCCGCTCGGTCTACCTGTTCCCGTTCGCCGTGTCGTTCGTCGCGTCCGGCGTCGTGTGGCGGTGGCTGCTCAACTCGAACCAGGACGCGCAGGCGAGCGGCCTCAACCGGCTGTTCCAGATCATCGGTCTCGACTTCCTGCAGAACAACTGGTGGAACAACGTCACCTGGGGCATCACGGCCATCGCCATCCCGGCGATCTGGCAGCTCTCCGGGTACGTCATGGCGCTCTTCCTCGCCGGCTTCCGCGGCATCCCCGACGAGCTGCGCGAGGCCGCCCGCATGGACGGCGCCAGCGAGTGGAAGCTCTACCGCCACGTGCTCTTCCCGCAGCTGTCGCCGGTCGCGCTCTCCGCGCTCATCATCATCGGCCACATGTCGCTCAAGTCCTTCGACCTCATCATGTCGATCTCGAAGCCGGCGAACTACCAGACCAAGGTGCCGGCCGTCGACATGTACGTCTTCAAGTCGAGCTTCGACTACGCCAACGCGGCGGCCGTCGGCTCGATCCTGCTGATCATCGTGGCCGTCGTCATCGTGCCCTACCTGGTCCGCACCAACCGTCAGGAGAAGCGATGACGACCACCTCGACGCCGGCCGTCCCCACTCCCGACGTCCTCGGCACGCCGCGGCAGACGGAGCGCCGGGTACCGCGCGAGCGCTTCTCCGTCGGCCGCACCCTCCGGTACGCCGCGCTGATCTTCTTCGTGGTCATCGTGCTCATCCCGGTCTACGTCCTGCTGGTGACCAGCTTCAAGGGCACCGGGGACGCCTCGCCGGCGCGCGCGTGGGCGCTCCCGGAGATCTGGACCCTGGAGAACTGGCAGACCGCGTGGACCGCGCTGTCGCCCGCGATCCTGCGCACGCTCCAGATGGTCGTGCCGTCCGCGATCATCGCGGCGTTCCTCGGCTCGCTCAACGGCTTCGTGCTCTCGCGCTGGTCGTTCAAGGGCGCGAACCTCGTCTTCACACTCATCCTGTTCGGGATGTTCATCCCCTACCAGGCCGTGATGATCCCGCTCAACCAGCTCGTGCTCGACCTGGGCATCCCGAGCGGTGTGCCGTCGCTGATCCTGCTGCACGTCGTGTACGGCATCCCGATCACGACGCTCATCTTCCGCAACTACTACATGACGGTGCCGCACGAGCTCGTCGAGGCCGCTCGTGTCGACGGTGCGGGCATGTTCCGCACCTACTGGTCGGTCATCCTGCCGATCTCGATCCCGAGCTTCGTCGTCGTGCTCATCTGGCAGTTCACCTCGTCGTGGAACGACTTCCTGTTCGCGGTGTTCTTCTCCTCCAGCCAGAACGGCCCCGTCACGCTCGCGCTGAACAACCTCGCGAACGGCGCGCTGCTGCAGAACTACGGCGTGTCCATGGCCGGTGCGCTCTTCGCGTCCCTGCCCACGCTGCTCGTGTACATCATCCTGGGCAAGTACTTCATCGGTGGCCTCATGTCGGGCTCCGTCAAGGGCTGACCCTCCGGGCACACGCCCGGTCCGCCGTCCTGCACCGTCGAGGTCGGGGCGCGCTCCGCCGGGGTGGTGGCGTGGTGTCGACCACGCCACCACCCCGGCTTCGCCCACGAACCCCTGGACGCCGCTCGACAGCGCTGTCATCATGGCAGGCACCAGGCTCCCGCACACCGGCCCCGGCCGCACACCCCGCACTCCCGACGACGACGACGAGAGACACGCACCCATGACCCGATCTCCTGCCCCGCCGCCCGCCGCGCGCCCCGCACGGCGCCGCGCCACGACCGCCCTCGCGCTCGCGACGGCCGGATCCCTCCTGCTCGCCCCCGCGACCGCCCAGGGCGCGCCGTCCGCCACCCCGGCGGCCACGACGTCGACCACGGTCGCGGGCGACGCCGCCCCGGCCTTCGGCGCCCCCGACGAGACGGCGGCCGACTACTACGGCGCGCTGCTGCGCCACACGCGCTGGGTCGAGACCGTCTGGGACGAGTCCGCCGGCGTCTACCAGTCGAAGGACATGAACTTCGCCGTGGTCCTCGGGAACGCGGTGCTGCTCACGCACGGCGAGTACGACGCCGAGCTCGCGGGCGTGCCCGAGGAGACGCTGCGCGCGCACACCCTCGCCACGATCCGCCACTACGCGGCGACCAACCGGTTCGTCGACCCCGCGGGCACGTGGGGCAAGAAGCTCTTCTGGGACTCGACCTTCCAGTCCTACTTCCTCGCGGCCGGGACCCTGCTGTGGGACGAGCTCGACGCGACGACGCGGGGGAACCTCACGACCATCGCGACCGGCCAGTCCCGTTACACCGCGGACCTCGACTTCGGCAAGGACCCGCTCTCCGGCTCGTGGACCGCGGACTGGCCCACGGGCAAGCACGACGGCGACACGGCGCAGGAGGAGGTCGGCGTCTACACGCAGGCGCTCGCCCCCGGCCTCGCCTGGGCGCCCGACGACCCCGACGCCGCGCGCTGGGCCGAGCAGCTCGGCGACTGGGGCCGCAACGCGGCCGGCCAGCCGACGGCCGACCGCAACAACCCGGCCGTCGTCGCGGGCAAGCCGGTGTCGTCGAACACGATGCAGACCATCCACGACACCTACCTCGTGGAGAACCACGGGTCGTTCGGCCCGCACTACCAGTCCGACATCTGGCGGTCCGGCGCGCGCAACGCGATCCACTTCCTGCTGCGCGACGAGCCGCTCCCGGAGATCCTCACGCACCAGCCCAACTCGGCCGAGCTGTGGGAGTCGATCCGGCTCGTCATGTCCGACGCCGGCGAGCCCTTCATGCCGATGGTCGCCGACCGCGAGTTCCTCTACGGACGCGACGCCATCCCGATGGCGTTCCTCGGCCAGGTGCTGCGCGACCCCGACGCCGCGCGCGCCGAGGCGAACCTCGCCGCCGCGCTCGAGGCCTACCAGTCCTACGCACCGGTCTACCGGCTCGCGAAGTTCTCGGGCGAGCCCAAGTACGAGCCCGAGGCGCGCGCGGAGATCGCCATCTCCTACCTCCTGCACGTCGAGGCCGCCGGGTCCCCGGAGGGTCCGGTCGAGCCGACGCCGCAGGACGAGTTCTTCGAGCGGCTCGCCGGGGTGCGGGACTTCGGCGCCGGACCGGGCCTGACCGTCCAGCAGTCCGCGGACGCCTGGGCCGCGGCCTCGAGCCGCAAGGGGTTCGTGAAGTTCCCGTGGGTCCCGGGGCACGACTCCTGGCTCTTCCACGTCTCCGGCTCGACGCCGTACCTCTACCCGACACCCGGCGCGACCGTCGACGAGCGGCACGTGCGCACGTACACGCCGCCGCGCGACGGCTTCGAGGGCACGTCCTCCGTGTTCCGGGTCGGCGACGGGTACGCGGGTCAGGTCACGCTCCCGACCGGCGCCGCCGTCTACGCGTCGACCGGCGCGGGCACGGAGGACGCGAGCCTGTCCGTGCGCAACCTCGACATGGACGGCTACTCCGGTCTCGACGGCTCACGGACGTACACGACCGCCGAGGGCGAGACGACGGCGTCGCTCCCCGTGACCCGGGCCGACGACCCGGCGGACGCGAACGCCGCGCGCGTCGACGACCTGTCCTTCGACCCCGTCACCGCACGCTACGTGCGCCTCCTCGGCCAGCAGGGCCACGCGCAGTACGGCTACTCGATGTACGCGTTCCACGCCTACGGCAGCGAGGGGTCGACCACCGACCTCGCGGCCGGCAGGGTCGCGACCGCGTCGAGCCAGGACTCCGCGAACGGCCGCACGGCCGCGCGCGTCACCGACGGCAACCCGTCGACACGCTGGGCCGTGGCGGTCGCCGAGCGCACCCGACCCGACTCCTGGGTCCAGGTCGACCTGGGCGAGGAGACGACGGTGGGCGCCGTGCGGTTCGCGTGGGAGGCGAGCGCCGGAGCGCGGTACCTCGTCCAGACGTCGACCGACGGCGAGACGTGGACGACGGCGACCGCCTACGGCAACGCGCCGGCGGACGTGAACGTCGCCCGCCTCGACACGGTGGACCTCACGCCGGCCGGGGCCGACGAGCCCGGCCCCGTCACCGCGCGCTACGTCCGGATGCAGGGCGTGCGCGGCAACCCCGAGTACGGGTACTCGCTGTACCACCTGCGGGCCTTCTCCCCCACGGGCGCCGACGTCGCCGCGGGCCGGCCCGCCACGGCGTCGAGCACCGACGACGGCAAGCCCGCGGGCGCCGTGACCGACGGCGGCGCCGCCACCCGCTGGGCCGTCGCGCGCGCCGACCGTACGCGTCCCGACTCGTGGGTCCAGGTCGACCTGGGCGCACCCGTCGAGGTCGCCCAGGTCCAGCTCGGCTGGGAGTCGGCCGCCGGGCTGGAGTACCGCGTCCAGACGTCGCTCGACGGCCAGGCGTGGCACGACGCCGCCACGTTCCGGTACACCGGCGACGAGGTGCTCCGCAGCGACGGTGACTGGCTCAACGTGGAGGGCGAGGCCGGGTTCGTCGTGCGCGGGTCCGACGCGCCGGTCACGGTGTCGCGCGCGAGCGACACGCGCCACGTCGTGCGGCTCGCCGACGGCGCGACGGGCCCCCGCCTCGTCGAGATGGTGCCCGGTGACGCGGCCGCGACCGCGGCGCAGGCCGGGGCACGCGTGCCCGCGGCCGACGCGGCCGGCGTGCTCGTGAGCGTCGTCGACGGCTACGTCGTCGCCTTCAACCTCACCGGGGCGGACGTCGCGACGACGCTCACCGTCCCGCACGACGGCGGCGCCGTCCCGGTGTACCAGGGCGCGCAGACCGTCGGCGCGGACGCCTCGACGCTCGCGGTCACGGTCCCCGCGGGCGACGCCGTCGTCCTCACGCCGCGTGCGACGGTCGCCACGCCCGCCGGGCAGACCCCCGTCGGGGTGACGGTCGCCGTCGACGATGCACGCTCGTTCCGCGTGAGCGGCACCGCGGGGCCGGTCGAGCTGCGCCACGCCGAGACGGGCGCGACGCGCACGACCGGGGCGACGCCGTCGGGCACGCGGGTCACGTTCCGCGACGCGACGCCGTTCCCCGTCGCCGACCGCGCGCTGAGCACGCTCACGTTCCCCGCGTCGGTGCTGCCGGAGGGCATGACCTCGCCGTCGTTCGCCGTGGACGGCGACGTCGCGACGTCGTGGGTGCCCGGTCCGGACGGCCGCATGGTCACCGACCTCGGCGCGCCCCGGGAGATCGGCACGGTCGTCACCGCGTGGGAGCGCGGCGGGGCGCCGGAGTCGGTCGTCTCCGTGAGCGACGACGGGCTGACGTTCACCGACGTCGGCACGATCGGTGCGGGCGACGTCCGCGGCACGATCACCGTCGACCGCACCGCGCGGTACGTCGCGCTGACCACGTCCTGGCGCGACGGGGACCCGGGCCTCACGGCGCTCCGCGTGCTCGCGCCGGGCGTGGCCGATCCCACGTCGCCGGCGGCGGCCGCCGTCACGGCGACGGCCGAGGTCCGGTGCCTCGCCGGCAAGCCGTACGTCGCGGTGCGCGTCGTGAACGACGACGACACCCCGCTCGACGTCGAGGTCGCCACCCCGTGGGGCTCGAGGAGCTTCCCGTCGGTGGACCCCGGCAAGAACGCGTACCAGTCGTTCGCCGTCCGCGGCGACGCGGCCGGCGCCGTGACCGTCACGGCCCGGCCGTCGGACGCCGGCGACGAGCGCGAGACCGTCGCGACGCCCGAGCACGACGGGCCGGCGTGCGGCTGAGCCGCCTCCCGGGCTGACCGCTCCCGCCGAGCCCGGGGACCTCGCCACCGGCGTCGCCGGGGCGCGGTCCCCGGGCTCGGCCAGGTCGCGACGTGGTCAGAGCGGGCGGACCGGCTGGCGCAGCACCGTGCGGAGCTTCACCGGGTCCGTGCGGCGCACGTCGCTCAGGTAGATCTCGTGGTGGGCCCCGGCGAACGTCAGGCCGTGCTCGGGCAGGTAGACGTCGTGCAGCTCCGCGAGCACCGGGCCCTCGTCGTCGTAGGGGCCGACGTGCAGCGTCTGGACGGAGCGGCCCTCGGTGATCGTCGCGCGCCGCACGCCGTCGAGCGCCGCGGGCGCGTCCTTCTTCGCGCGGACCGTCTCCGTGGCCGCGGCGACGAGGTCCTCGTCCACCCAGTCCGGCTGGAGGATCAGCAGCGTCCAGCGCCACGCGTCCTTCTCCCGGCGGAAGAACGTGCCCGGGTCGTCCGCCGTCCACAACCCCTCCAACGGCCCGACGACGTAGTCGCGCCCCGCCCGCTTGCTCGCGAACTTCACGGCGTACGAGAGCGAGAAGAGCGCCGTGACGGACTCCGCGTACGCGGGCGCCGTGTTCGGGTCGCCCGCGCCGTCGATCGCGAGGTACGTCAGCGGTGGGACGTCCACCTCGACGAACCGGCCCCGCGGCGGCGCGTAGAGATCCCGGTGCAGCGTCTTGAGGTCGACCTTGTCCGTGGCCATGCCAGGACGCTACCGCCGGTCTCCCACAGCGAGGTGGCCGCGCCACCGTCCGCCCGACCGCCTCACGGCCGAGGCCTCACGGGTGGCGGCTCACGCGCGACGACGCACGACGTCCTGCTCGCGCGCGCGAGACGGCCGCGCGGGACCCACGTAGTCGACGACCGCGCGCACCACCTCGGGGTCGCGCAGCAGCCGGTGGTGCCCGAGGCCCTCGGTCGTCAGCAGCTCGCCCTCGGGCCAGGCCGCGGCGAGCGCCGCCCCGACGGGGTAGGCGACCTCCTTGTCGGTGCGGTCGTGCACGACGAGCGCGGGAGGGACGGGGTGCGTGCGCAGCGTCTCGTGGACGTCGAGGTCGGAGAGCGGGCGGCCCGCACGGTCGGCGATCCGGGCGCCGAGGAGGTCACGGGTCGGGCGGGAGAGCCTGAGCAGGTCGGCGAAACCGTCGAGCTCGCCGAGCACGTCGGCGATCGCCGCGACGAGCACGAGGCGCCCGGCCGGCAGGCCGTCGCGGACCGCGAGGGCGGTGGTCGCCGTGCCCAGCGAGTGCGCGACGACGGCGGCCGGCTCCCCGTGCGCGTCCACGACCGCGGCCAGCGCCTCGGCCATCTCCGGCATGGTGCTGCGCCGGGGCCCGAGCACGCCAGGGCCTGAGTCGCCGTGACTCGGCGCGTCGAACGCGACGACGCGGTAGCCCGCGGCGGACAGCGGCTCGACGAACGCGCCGAGCTGGCCGCGCCACCCGCCCCAGCCGTGCACGAGGTAGACGACCCCGACCGGCTCCGTCTCGGGCGTCCACGTCTCGACGACGACGCGCGCCCCCGCCGCGGTCATCACGGTGGTCAGCGCCCCGGGGAGCCGCCGGTCGTCGCGGCGGCGGCCCGCGCCGTCGGGCGTGGTGCACCACAGCTCGAGCGCCGCGTCCGCGGCTCGCCGCGGGGAGAGGACCTGCAGGACGGCCAGGCGGGCGCGCAGGAGCGCGAGCTCCGCCGCGGCCCGGCGACGGCGTGCGGCGCGTCGCCGATCATCCGTACGAACGATCGTGCTTTTCTTCGGGCCTGCGGAGGTCACAGGACGTTCCTCTCGGTTCAGGGTCCGGCGGGCGGGTCGTCGAAGGGCTGGGTCAGGAAACCGGGACGGGGGCCCGGGCGGCGGCCACGAGCGCCTCGAACGCAGAGCGGGCGCGCTCCTCCGCCTGCGGGTCGGCCATGAAGACGTGCGCGTGGTGCAGCGCGAGCATGACGCCGTACAGCTCGGACGCGAACTGCTGCGGGTCGACGTCGTCCCGGAACCCGCTCTCGGCGACGCACGTGCCGTAGATCTGCGCGACGGCGTCGTAGAGGTCCTGGTGGTCGCGCACGAGCTGCTCGCGGACCGGCCCCGCCTGCGCCGCGAGCTCGGTCGCCGCCTTGACGAACAGGCAGCCTCCGGGGTCCTGGCGCAGGTCGCAGCGGAGCCATCCCTCGAACAGCCGCCGCAGTCGCGGCTCGCCGCGCGGCGTGCGCAGCGCGGGCGCCATCACGGTGTCGACGAACTCCGACCGCGCCTGGTCGAGCACCGCGAGCTGGAGCGACTCCTTGGAGCGGAAGTGCGCGTACAGGCCGCTCTTCGACAGGCCCGTCGCGCGGGCGAGCTCGCCGATCGTCAGCCCCGACAGCCCGACGCGGTACGCGGCCTCCACGCCACGGTGCAGGATCACCTGCCGCGTCTCGTCGCCCTTGCTCATCGAGCGAACGTAGCACGGTCGTGCGGAAAGGGGGAGGGACTTCGAAGCGTCGATCGCGCGGGCGGCGAGCTTCCCCGGAGATGACAGCGGCCCCACTCCGTCGGAGTGGGGCCGCTGTCTACCGGGTGCGCCCGAAGGGATTCGAACCCCCAACCTTCTGATCCGTAGTCAGATGCTCTATCCGTTGAGCTACGGGCGCCGGTGCTGCAGTTGTCGATCGACCGGCGATCGCTCACCGGCCGTCGGAAACATTACCGTGTCCTCGGCGCTATCCCAAACCGGATCGGACGCCGCACCCCCGGAGGTGACGGACGACACGCCGTCCTCCCCCCGCCCCAGGTCGGGCGCCCCGCGGTCCACCCGTGGTCGGACCCCGGTGGGCCGACGTCCCGCCCACGGCCCGACGCGGCGACCACGGCACCGGACGGACGATCGAGGCATGACGTTCACCGGCTCCGCACCCGCCCCCGGCGGCTCGCCCCTCGTGGCGAGCGCGCTCACGAAGGTCTACGGCTCCGGCCAGACCACGACCCACGCCCTCGCCGGGGTGAGCCTCACGGTCCGCCCGGGCGAGTCGCTCGCGATCATGGGGCCGTCGGGCTCCGGCAAGACGACGCTCCTGCACTGCCTCGCCGGCATCGTCACCCCGACCTCGGGGTCGGTGTCGTGGCGCGGCGAGGACGTCACGACGCTCTCCGAGGCGCGCCGCACCGTGCTGCGCCGACAGGACTTCGGCTTCGTGTTCCAGTCCGGCCAGCTCCTGCCCGAGCTGCCGGCCGTCGAGAACGCGGCCCTCCCCCTCATGCTCGCCGGCACGGCACGCGCCGAGGCGACGGCCGTCGCCGCGCGCTGGCTCGCGCACCTCGGCCTCGCCGGGATGGAGCAGCGACGGCCGGGCGAGCTCTCCGGGGGGCAGGCGCAGCGCGTCGCGATCGCCCGCGCGCTCGTCGGGTCGCCCGGCGTGGTGTTCGCCGACGAGCCGACGGGTGCGCTCGACCAGTCGACCGGGGCCGAGGTCCTCGACGTCCTCACCCGGGCGACGCGCGACTCCGGCGCGGCGCTCGTCGTCGTCACCCATGACGCCGGCGTCGCGCGCCACTGCTCGCGCACGGTGACGATGCGCGACGGGCGCATCGCGGGCGAGTTCCTGGCGCCCGGCGCCGCCCCGGCAGCGTCGGTCGCAGCCGCTCCCCCGGCCCCGCCCGCGCCGCCGGTCGGCCCGTTCGCGCCCGGCCAGGGGAGCGCGCGATGAGGACCGTCGACCTCTGGTGGCTGCTGCGCCGGCGCAGCGCGGACGAGCGCGACCCGCAGGCCCTGACGAACGTCCTCGCCGTCATCGCCTTCGCCGTGACGACGGCGGTCCTGCTCGTCGTGCTCGGCGGCTTCCACGCGTTCCTCGAGCGGGCCGGTGGGCTGGAGGGCGTGCAGAAGGGCATGGAGGGCGTCACGCCCTACGACGCGCAGTACCCGTTCCTCGCCGGGATCGCCTCGCTCCTGCTGCTGGTCCCGCTCGTCACGCTCGGCGCCGCGGCCGCACGGCTCGCCGTCGCCCGGCGCGACGCCCGCCTCGCGGCGCTGCGCCTCGCGGGCGCGACGACCGGGCAGGTCACGACGCTCACCGCGCTCGACGCCACGGCGCAGGCCGTGACGGGCGCGCTCGCCGGGGTCGTCGGGTACGGCGCGCTGCTCCCGCTCGTCGCGCAGCTGCGCTTCCAGGGACGCACGTTCGAGATCGGCGAGCTGTGGGTCGGGGTGCCGGCGCTGCTGGGCGCCGTGGTGCTCGTCGTGCTCGTCGCGCTGGCGTCCGCGCTCGTCAGCCTGCGCCGCGTGGCGATCACTCCCCTGGGCGTCGCCGCCCGGGTCACGCCTCCCGGGCTCAAGGCGGTCCGGCTCCTGTCGATGGGGCTCGCCTTCGTGGCCATGCTGGTCGTGACGAACGTGTCGTTCGGGTCCGAGGCCCTGGTGGTGACCCTGCTCGTCGTCGTGCTGCTCGTCGGGTTCGCGACGGTGAACGTCGTCGGGCCGTTCGTCATCTGGCTCGTCGGGAAGATGACGGCCGGCAGCGCGCGGCGCGTGCCGACGCTCCTCGCGGGGCGGCGGATCGTCGACAACCCGAAGACCGCGTGGCGCTCCGTCGGCGGCATCGCCCTCGCGACGTTCATCGCCGGCCTCACGAGCATCTTCGCGCTGCTCGACCCCGGTACGGGCGGCAACCCGGACGACGTCCGGTACCTCACCGACATGAAGACGGGCGGGTTCCTCACGCTCGCGATCGCAGGCGTCCTCGCGGCGGTGTCGACGGGCGTCATGCAGGCCGGCCGCGTGATCGACCAGCGCGGCGAGTACCGCACCCTCGTGCTCTCGGGGACCGACCTCCGCACCCTCGACCAGGCAAGGTTCCGCGAGACGCTCGTGCCGCTCGTGGTGAGCGTCGGCGTCGCGACGTTCGCCTCGCTGCTCTTCATGGTCCCCGTCATCGGGTTGAACGCGTTCGCGAACGTGGGGGTGGTCGTGCAGTTCCTCGCGTGCGTCGCCGCGGCGTCGGCGCTCGTGCTCGCGGGGGCGGGGGCGTCGCGGTTCGTCGTGCGGTCAGCGCTCGCGACGGCGGGGACGGCGTAGCCTCCCCGCCGTGCCCACGGCGCCTCCCCGGTCCGGCACCGGTGGGGCGCCGACGGGCCACGGCGGGCGGAGGACTCACGCGGGCAACAGAAAAGGCCCCGGGCGCTCGGCAACCGGGACCTTCCTGAGCGGAGACGGAGGGATTTGAACCCTCGAACGGATTGCTCCGTTACCACCTTAGCAGGGTGGCGCACTAGACCTGACTATGCGACGTCTCCTCAGCGGGTCCGACGAGGTCCCGCGTCGCCCAGGGTACCGGCGGCGTCGCGCCAGACCAAACCCGTGCCCCGCGCCGTGTCGCCCGCCGCGCCCGCGCCTACCGCTCGAACGTCCACTCCCGGTCCGTGAGCATGCGAGCGACGGCGAGCCCGATCGCGAGCGCCACGATGACGAGCCCCGCCTCGACGGCGTAGGCGAGCGCCTGCGCCGTCTCCCCCGAGTTGAACTCGTACACCGCGCGGTACGCCGTGACGCCCGGGACCATGATCACGACCGCCGGCACGGACACCGTGATCCGCGGGACCCGCAGCGCCGGGGCGACGTAGGCGGCGAGCATCCCGACGAGCAGCGCGGCCGCCGCGGCGGCCGCCTGCGGCACGACGTCGGCGTCGACGAGCGCGATCCTGCCCACGTTGGCGACCATCCCGATCGTTGCCGCACCGACCGCCATCGCCCACGGGCTGTTGAACATGAGCGCGAAGCCGAGCACCCCGACGAAGCTCGCCACCGCGCGCAGGCCCAGGAGCACCGGTTCCGCCAGGCCGGGGGGCGGTACGGGGTCCGGGGCGAGGCCCGCCACCGCGGAGACCCCCCACACCGCCAGCGCGGCGGACGCGAGGATCATCAGCGCGTAGGTCACCCGCGCGACGCCCGCCGAGAAGTCGAGCTTGGCGAGGTCGAGCGCGCCCGTGACCAGTGCGAACCCCGGGACGAGGAACAGCACGGCCGAGACGTACCCCGCCTCGTGGGTGTCCATGACGTCCACGAGCCCGGCGAAGCCCTGCACGAGGCCGAGGTAGGCGACGCTCGCGACGGCGGCGGCGAGCATCGTGACGCCGAACTGGTTGATGCCGCGGTGCAGCATCGCGCGTCGCACACCCTGCCCGAGGGCCGCGGCGACCAGCACGGCACCGCACTCGACCACGCCGCCGTTGTTGAGGAAGGCGAACGCCGCGCACGCCATCCCCGCCCACAGCGCGTTGAGGAGAGCCCCGTAGAGCGGCGGCCGTCGCGCGATCCGGTCCAGCTCCGCATCGACCGCGTCGAGGTCGGCGCCCGGGGGCAGCGAGGCCGAGAAGCGCTCGAGCCGTGCGAGCCGGTCGGCGTTGATGCCCACGGACCGGACCTCGGTGAGCTCGGTCCGGAAGATCGGGCCCCGGTACGACGTCGCCGTGATCTCGGTGAGCGTCACGTGCGCCGCGATGCGGTCCAGACCGAGCGCGTGGGCGGCGCGCGTCATGTGCGACTTCACCCGGTAGCTGCCGGTGCCCGCGGAGAGGGCGAGCCGGCCGATCCGCAGCACCGTCCCGGACCGGCGGATGAGGTCGACGGGCTCGAGGCCGGCTTCGTCGGCCGGGGAGGGCTCAGGCGTCACACGGCCATGATCCCGTACGTCCCGCCGCGCGGCACGCGCCGAAGGTCCTGCGGGGGCGGGGCGCCGGGCGGTCGTGCCGTACCGTCTGCCCATGGCCGACGACGTCCCCCTCCCCGCGCACGCCGAAGCGCCGGGCCCTGCTCACCCGTCCGCCGCCCCGACCGACTTCGACGTGCTCGTCGTCGGGTCCGGCTTCGGCGGGAGCGTCACGGCGCTGCGCCTCACCGAGAAGGGCTATCGCGTCGGGGTGCTGGAGGCGGGCCGCCGCTTCGCCGACGACGAGCTCCCCCGGACCTCGTGGCGCCTGCGGTCTTTCCTGTGGGCCCCCGCGCTCGGCTGCTTCGGGATCCAGCGCATCCACCGCCTCCGCGACGTCCTCGTCCTGGCGGGCGCCGGTGTCGGCGGGGGCAGCCTCGTGTACGCCAACACGCTCTACGAGCCCCTGGACGACTTCTTCACGGACCCCGCCTGGGCCGACGTCGCCGACTGGCGGGCAGAGCTCGCGCCCTGGTACGACCAGGCCCGCCGCATGCTCGGCGTGACCACCTACGCCGGGCGCACGCCCGCCGACGACGTCATGGAGGACGTCGCGCGCGAGAGCGGCGTGGGCGAGACCTTCCGGCGGGTGCCGGTCGGCGTGTTCTTCGGCCGGGACGGGAGGCCGGAGCCGGGCGTGCGCTCCGCCGACCCGTACTTCGGCGGCGCGGGCCCGGAGCGTCGGGGGTGCACCGAGTGCGGCGCGTGCATGACGGGGTGCCGGGTCGGGGCCAAGAACACCCTCGTGAAGAACTACCTCTACCTCGCCGAGCGCGGCGGCGCGCAGGTGCTCCCGCTCACGACGGTCACCGCCGTGCGGCCCCTGCCCGACGGCGCGGGCGGGGTCGTGCACGAGGTCCGCACCCACCGCTCGGGTCGCCCGTGGGCGGGCCGACGCCGGTTCACGGCGCGCCACGTCGTGCTCTCCGCGGGCGCGCTGGGCACGCAGAGGCTCCTGCACGCGATGCGCGACGGCGGCCGGCTCCCCGACGTCTCCGACCGGCTGGGGCACCTCACCCGCACCAACTCCGAAGCCCTGCTCGGCGCCACCGTCAGGCGCCGGGACCACCGCCGCCGGCCCGACGCCCCCGACTACTCGCGCGGCGTCGCGATCACGTCGTCGTTCTACCCGGACGCGCGCACGCACGTGGAGCCCGTGCGGTACGGGAAGGGCTCCGGAGCCATGGGCCTGCTCCAGACCGTGCTGACGGACGGCGGACCCGCCCGCTGGCGCACGTGGCTGCGCGAGCTGTGGCGCCGCCGTCGGGACCTGTCGTCGATGGCGGACCTGCGCGGCTGGTCGTCGCGCACGATCATCGCGCTCGTCATGCAGAGCCACGACAACTCGCTGACGACCTCGCTGCGCCGAGGGTTCCTCGGCCGTCGGGTGCTCACGTCCCGCCAGGGCCACGGCGCCCCGAACCCCACGTGGATCCCGGCCGGGAACGACGCCGCGCGGCGCATGGCCCGGCGCATGGGCGGCATGCCCGGCGGGACCGTCGGCGAGCCCTTCGACGTCCCGATGACGGCCCACATCCTGGGCGGGTGCGCGATCGGCACGTCGCCGAGCACGGGCGTGATCGACCCGTACCACCGGGTCCACGGCCAGCCCGGCCTGCACGTCGTGGACGGCTCGGCCGTGAGCGCGAACCTCGGCGTGAACCCGTCGCTGACGATCACGGCGCTGGCGGAGCGCGCGTGCGCGCTGTGGCCCAACGCGGGCGACGCGGACCCGCGGCCGCCGCTCGGCGCGCCGTACGCGGTACTGGGCCCCGTCGCGCCCCGGAGCCCACAGGTGCCCCCGCACGCCCCGGCCGCCCTGCGCACGGTGCAGGTCAGGCCGGGCCGGAGCGAGGCTCCCGGCCCGGCCTGACGGCACGGCTGGCGGAGGGCGAGGGATTCGAACCCCCGGTTCCTTGCGGAACAACGGTTTTCAAGACCGTCACATTAGGCCGCTCTGTCAGCCCTCCCGGCGTGCCATTGTGGCACGCCCGACCGGTGCACGACGACGGCGGGCCGCCCTCCGGAGGGCAGCCCGCCGTCGGGCGGTGAGACGGTCGCTAGCGCGGTCAGGCCGCCCCGCGGAGCTGGCGCATGGCGAGCTGGACGAGCGCGATGAGCGTCTGCTTGGTCGCCGCGCGCGAGCGGGCGTCCGTGTAGAGCATGGGCACGTGCGCGGGGATCTGGAGCGCCTCGCGGACGTCCTCGAGCTTGTGCTTGGCCACGCCGTCGAAGCAGTTGACGCCCACGACGAACGGGATGTTGCGCGACTCGAAGTAGTCGATCGCCGGGAAGCACTGCTCGAGACGGTCGGTGTCGACGAGCACCACGGCACCGATCGCGCCGCGCACCAGGTCGTCCCACATGAAGAGGAAGCGGTCCTGGCCCGGCGTGCCGAAGAGGTACAGCCAGAGGTTCCCCGGGAGGGAGACGCGGCCGAAGTCCATCGCGACGGTCGTCGTCGTCTTGCGGTCGCTCACGCCACCCGCGTCGTCCACGCCCACCGAGTGCTCCGTCATGGCGGCCTCGGTGTTGAGGGGCTCCACGTCGGAGATCGAGCCGATGAACGTCGTCTTGCCGACGGCGAAGCCGCCGGCGACCACGATCTTCACGACCGTCGGGGCCGAGCGAGGCTGCGCGGGGGCGCCGCCGCCCTGTCCACCGGCGACCGGCTGCGGCGCCGTGCGGGGCTGGGCCGCGAACGCGGTCTGACCACCCTGGGCAGGAGCCGCCTGCGCCGGCGCCGCCTGCACGGACGGGGCCGGGCGGGCCACCGCCTGCGCGGGACCGGCCTGCTGCGGCGCGGTCGGGGCCGGGTGACCCGCCGGAGGCTGCGCGGACGCCACCGGCGCCTGCTGCGCCGGCGCGGCCGGGGCCGACCCCGCGGGGGCGCCCTGCGCCGGACGCGCGGGCTGCGCTGGCGCGGCGGGCGCCTGCACCGGCCGCGCTGCCGGGGCTCCGCCGCCGACGGGCCCGCTCACCGGCGACCACGACGTCTGACGCAGCGCGGGCTGCCCGCCCGACGCGCCACCGATCACCCCGGACGGCTGCCCGGCCTGCGGCGCGCTGCCCGAGCCGTCAGAGGGTGGAAATGCCATTGAGAACACTCTCCAAGACGCTCAGGGACAGACCCGAGTGGTTGCTGCCGTGCCCCGTGTGGACGTTGAGCGGGGTCGACGTGTGGACGGTGATGTAGTTGTCCTCCTGCAGGTCCGCGACGAGCACCTTCGTCACGCCGAGCGGGAGCCGCAGGAGTGCGGAGAGCTCGGCGATCGAGACGTACGTGTGCGCGGCGTGCTGGAGGATCGAGCGCTTCTCGGGCGGGAGCCCATAGCTGTTCACAGCGCCCGGCATGACCTCCACGAGCGCCTCGAGCGGGAGGTCGGACGTGGCTGAGCGCACACGACCGCCGGTGACGGCGTAGGGACGGACCGTCGCCGCCTCATACCCGTCGTGGGCTCCCATGCTGCCGAAAGGTACGTTCGTCATCGATCAGACCTCATCCCACCGGGGCTCGTGTCGCACCGTCGACGGGAAGGCTACCCCGCATCTCCGAGATCAGCTGCGGCGTGAGGGTCGCCTCCGTCCGGGAGACCAGGAGCGCCATCTCGTAGCCGATGAGGCCGATGTCGCAGTTGGCCTCCGCCACGACCCCGAGGACGGACCCGTTCGACACGTTCATGAGGAACAGGAATCCGTTGTCCATCTCGATGATGGCCTGGCGGACGTTCCCCCCGTTGAGCTGGCGGGCGGCGCCACGGGTCAGGCTCGACATCCCCGAGACGATCGCGGCGAGCTGGTCACCACTGGTCCGGTCGAGCTGGTCGGACATCGCCATGAGCAGGCCGTCGGCAGACACGACGAGCGTGTGCCGGCTGCCCGGCACCGTTCGCACGAAGTTGTCGAGCAGCCACCCGAAGTTGGTTGCCTCGGTGCTGAGCGCGTTCACTCTTCCTCCTCGTCAGTTGCCGCAGACGGCATGTCGTCACCGCGCCTGCGGCGCTGAATCAGGCACATAATCCATGGACTGGGGGGTCCACGTCGAACCGGCGTCGTCCTGCCCCTCGACGCGCCCGCGGGCGGTCGCCGACTGGAAGGCCGACAGCCGCGCACGCAGCTGCTCCGGGTCACGGTCGATGCTCGCCGTGAATCGGTCCACGTAGCCCTCGCGCTCCTGTCCGCGCGCGCGTCGGGTCAAGCCGGAGGTCGTCGTCGTCGCGTCGACCGTGAGGGGCTGGTAGATGCCGTCGTTGGGGTCCGCCAAGGTCGCTTCCTGGAAGTCGGTGCTGCCCTGCAGCAGGGTGGACATCTCCTCGTACAGCACCGCCGACGCCATCCAGTCCGAACGTGCCTCGACGGAGTCCCTGACGTACCCGGGCTCGAGAGGCTCGATGTCGTCCTGGACCGGACGACGCACGAGAGGCGTGGGCGGGCCGTAGCCCGGCGCCTCGTCGGCGGCGGGGGTCGGCGCGGCCGGGGCCCATTCGCGCTGCGCGGGAGACGGCGTCTCGCTCGGCGCGTAGGCCTGCTCCACCGGCGCGTACGTCGGCTCGGCGGGGGCCGCAGGCTGCGTGGCGGGGGCGTACGCCTGGTCGCCGTACGCCGCCGGCTCGGTGCGGCCCGCCGACGCGGGGTCCTGGAACGCCGGCAGCACGCTCGTCCGGTCGGGCGACGGAGCGGCCGGTGCGAACCCGGTGCCGGCCTCGGCCGCCGCCGGGGACCGGCCCGTGCGCGGCGCGAACGCCGACGACCTGGCCGGTGCGGCCGGCTCGTGCGCAGCGGGCGCCTGCGTCGCGGGAGCGGGTGCCGGGCCCGAGGGCGCCGGCGCACCGGCCGGGCTCGAGGCGAGCGCCTCCGGCGACGGTCCGCTGGTGCTTGTCGCGAGCGGCACGGCCGACGTCCGCGGACGGCGACCGAAGATCCCGCGCTTGCGCGCCTGGCTCTCCCGCAGGGAGCGGCGCGTGGGCAGGTCCGCCATGAGCTCCTCGAAGCGGGGCAGCGCCTCGAAGGTGAGCTCGGCGGGGATGTCGTCGCCGTTCCCCCCGGCGGTGGCGCCAGCCTCGACGACCGGCACGTCGGCGTCGCTCGGGGTCTCCGCGAGGGCCGGCTCCCCGTGCGGGGCAGACGCGTCCGCGGGCTGGCGGGCGGACGACGCGCCCAGCGGCGTCCGCTCGCCCAGCGGGACACGCGCGACGGTCGTCTCGTCGACGCGCTCGGCGGGGACGGGCGGGACGACGCGGGTCGCGTCGAGCGCGTCCTCGTACGACGTCTGGGGTGCCCACGCCTGCTCGACGGGCTGCTCGACGGACCAGCGGGCATCCTCCTGGACCTCGTGGTCGACGAGCGGGATGTCGGTCGCGCTCACGTCCGGCGCGGCCGGGAGCTCGACGGGGTTCTCCTCCGCCGGGCGCTCGCCGATCGGTCGGAAGCTCGAGAACAGCGCGCTGCGGGTGCTCACGTCGAGGACGGGGATCTCCTCGGACTCCGGCTCGACGCGCGGCGCCGCCTGGCGGGAGCGGCTGGGGAGCGACGAGCTCGCGGCGGCGACCTCCTCCGGCGGGGTCCACGCCTCGTCGGCGGCCGGCATCTGGTCCGGGAGCGTCGGGGCGGCGAGCGGCGGGAGCACGATCGCACCCGTCTGCGGTCCCGACGCGAACGACGCGCTCGGTGCCGCCGCGGCCGGGTCCACGGTCCTCGACGAGCGACGACGCGGCATGCCCGTGCCCGTGGTGCCGTCGGTCAGCGCGTCGAGGTCGACGGGCACCGCGAGCGGGGCCTCCGGCTCCGCGGTCGCGAACGACGATGCGGCGGCCGGCTGCGCGGCCGGGAAGGAGGACGTGGCGGGGGGCTGCGCCGCGGGGAAGGACGACGTCGCGGTGGGCGCGGGCGCCGGGAGCGCGGGCACCACGCCCGTGCCCGAGAGCTGCTGCGCCGCGGCCTGCGTGCTCGTCTCGAGAGGGTCGGTCGGCGTCGGGAGCGGGACGTTCGAGTCCGGGACGAACAGCACCGCCGGCAGCAGGACCGTGACCTCGGTCCCGGTCTCGTCCGGGCCTGCCGCGAAGACGACGCGCGCTCCGAGGCGGTCGGCGATGCGGCCGACGACGTAGAGACCGAGACGCTGGGCGCCGACCACGTCCGTCGCCGCGTGCGTGGCGACCTTGCGGTTCGCGTCGGCGATCTCCTCGGCCGTCATGCCCAGACCGTGGTCGCGGATCGTCACGCGGACGAAGTGCTCGTCGCGACCCGTCGTGACCTCGACCGGCGTGTGCGGCTCGGAGAACATCGTCGCGTTCTCGAGGAGCTCGGCGAGCAGGTGCGCGGCGTTCAGCGCGTTGTGCCCGAGCATGAGGGGGTCGACGACGAGGTTGAGCCGGACCCGGTCGTACAGCTCGATCTCGGACGACGCCGTACGGATGACGTCCGACGCCGGCATCGGCTGACGCACTCGACGACCCGAGTCGATGCCGGCGAGGACCAGGAGCGACTCGGCGTTGCGGCGCATCCGGGTCGCGAGGTGGTCGAGGCGGAACAGGTTGGACAGCGTCCCCGGGTCCTCCTCGGACCGCTCGAGGTCGTCGAGGAAGGCGAGCTGGCGGTTGAGGAGCACCTGGTCCCGACGCGCGACGTTGACGAACATCTCCGCGATCGAGCCACGCAGCGCGGCCTGCTCACGGGCGACCTTGACGGTCGTGGAGTTCACGTCGTTGAACGCGGTGGCGAGCTGGCCGACCTCGTCGCTCGACTCGACCGTGATCGGCGCGAGGTCGATGCTCGGGCCCTGGCCCGGGACGGCGACCTGCTCGACCAGGCGCGGGAGCTGGTCACGGACGTCCTCGGCCGCGTCGGTCAGGCGACGCAGCGGGTTGACGATCGCGCGGGCGATGAGGCCCGCGACCAGGACCGAGGCGACGACGGCGGCGACGGTCAGGAGGATCGTCAGGACCGCTCGCGTCGTCGCGGCGGCGGCGAGCGAGGACGCCTCCTCCGCCGTCTGGCTGCGGACCGTGTCACGCACCGGGGCCGTCTTGTCGCGGTCTTCCTGCGACAACTTCGGCCATTCCTCGGCCTGGCTCGGCGGCGTCGCCGCCGGGCGCGAGCCGGTGATGTTTCCGCGGATCTGGTTGTACGTCGCGCCGAACGTGTCGAGGGTCAGGTCCCCGGGGAGGTCGCGCACCGTCCTGCGCGTCTCGGCGGCGAGCGTGTCGCCCGTCGTGACGATGACCGCGGCGCGCTGGTTGGTGGACGGCTTCTCCTCGCCGAGCTGCGCCGCATCGAGGACGGCGGTGACGATCGGCTGCTCGAGCGCCTGCTGGGCGAGGAGCTCGTCGAGCACCACGTACGCGTCGAGGTACTGCGCCAGGCCACGGTCCGGGGTCGTGTCCGCGAGCGCGCGCGGCACGTCGAGCGCGTCGTCGATCAGGCCCGAGTACGAGTTGGTGCGGCTGACCTCACCGAGGTCCGACCGGTCGATGCCCTGGCGGACCGCGGTGAGCTCGCGTCGGTCGGCGATCGTGTCCTTGAGCGCGTTCTGGACACGCGGGTCGAGCGCCGAGATGTCGAGCTTCTCGTAGGCGCGGTCGCGCGCGTCGAGAGTCCTGTCGGTCTTCTCGCGCTGCTCCATCATCGCCTCGTTGGCGCCCTCTTGGTTGTGCGAGTCGAGGATCGCGAGCGTGCGCTCGGCCGCGATCTCCGCCCCGGCGGCGTCCTGCGCGGCGAGCGCCGCGACGAGCGAGCTCGTCTGGCTCGCGTCACGAGCCGTTGAGATCGCCTGCCCGGAGATGATCGCCGCGGCGGCGAACAGGACGAGGACGGGCACCGCGAGGGCCGCAAGGATCTTCCCGCGAACGCTCAACCTGCGGAGCATACGAACCTGCCTCCATCACCCTGGTCCACCCGGCTCGGCGGCGGTCGGCGCGCAGCGGCGGCGCCTTCCGGATGCCCGCTCCCCGGTCGTGCGTACTAACTATCGGTGCACTTGCGCCGGACGCCTAATCCGTACGAGAGCGCAACCACCCGCGTGCCGATCGGCGACAACCGGGCACCTCCCGGGCCCGCCGCGTAGTCTCGGCGAGATGCGAGGCGTCACGATATCGGCCCCCGGTGGCCCTGCGAAACTAACGGTTTCCGAGCTTCCTGACCAGACCCCTGCTCCGGACGAGCTCGTCCTGCACGTCGCCTCCGCTGGCGTGAACCGGGCTGACCTGTTACAACGCGCTGGATACTACCCGCCCCCGGAGGGTGCCCCGGACTGGCCCGGGCTCGAGGTGTCGGGGACCGTCGCGCTCGTCGGGGACTCCGTGACCGGCTGGTCGGTCGGGGACAGGGCCGTCGCGCTCCTCGAGGGCGGCGGGTACGCCGAGCAGGTCCGCGTCCGCGCGACGCAGGTGCTCCCCGTCCCCGACGGCGTCGACCTCGTCGACGCGGCCGCGCTGCCCGAGGCGGCGTGCACGGTGTGGAGCAACGTCGCGGACGTCGGACGGCTGGCCCCGGACGAGTGGCTGCTCGTGCACGGCGGCTCGGGCGGCGTCGGGACGATCGCGGTGCAGGTGGGTGCCGCGCTCGGAGCCCGGGTCGCGGTCACCGCCGGCGGGCGCGAGCGAGCGGACCGGTGCCTGACGCTCGGGGCGAGCGTCGCCGTCGACCACCGCACGGAGGACTTCGTCGCCGTCGTGCGGGAGGCGACGGACGGACGGGGCGCGGACGTCGTGCTGGACGTCGTCGGTGCGGCCTACCTGGGCCGGAACGTCGAGGTGCTGGCCCCGGACGGACGGCTCGTCGTCATCGGCATGCAGAAGGGCCGGCGGGCGGAGCTCGACCTGGCCGCGCTCCTCGCGCGGCGCGCGACGGTGACCGGGACGCTGCTGCGGTCGCGCCCCGCGCACCAGAAGGCGCGGATCGTCCACGAGGTCCTCACGCACGTGTGGCCGATGGTGGAGGACGGACGGGTGCGACCGGTGGTGCACGCGCGCGTCCCGTTCGACGAGGCACCCCGGGCGCACGAGCTGCTGGACTCGGGCGAGGCCTTCGGCAAGGTGCTGCTGGTCCCCTGAGCCGTCGACCGGTCGCGTCTGCGCCCCCGTGCGCTCCGTCGTCGTGCGGTCCCGCCCACGCGTCAGGAGACCCGCACCGGCACCGCACGCGGACCGGGTGGCGGCCAGTCGGTGCGCGCGGGGGCGCCGCGCGCAAGACTGGACCCATGGCTGACGAGACCCAGGAACCCCGCACCGACGAGCCCGACCGCGACCGGGACCCCGCCGACGAGCCCGGGCGGGCCACGGTGGTCATGCCCGACGGGACAGGAGTGAACGTCGAGGTCGACGGCTCGACCGATCCCGAGAAGAACCCGGCGACCGTGATCGAGGAGCCCGCCAAGGTCATGCGCATCGGCGGCATGATCAAGAAGCTCCTCGACGAGGTGCGCGACGCCCCGCTCGACGAGGCCGCGCGCTCGCGCCTCGCCGAGATCCACGAGCGCTCGCTCACCGAGCTCGAGGAGGGCCTGTCGCCGGACCTCGTCGAGGAGCTGCACCGGATCACGCTGCCGTTCTCGGACGACACCATCCCCACCGACGCGGAGCTGCGCGTCGCCCAGGCGCAGCTCGTCGGGTGGCTCGAGGGCCTGTTCCACGGCATCCAGACGGCGCTCGTCGCGCAGCAGATGGCCGCCCAGGCACAGCTCTCGCAGATCCGCAGGGCGCTGCCGCCCGGCTCGCTGCCGCCCATGGGTCCCGGGGGTCCCGGCGGCGCGCCCGGGCAGTCCGGCCAGCCCGGCATGCCCGGGCGGCGGCCCGACGAGCACGACGGCCGGCCCTCGCCGGGCCAGTACCTCTGACCTCCTGCGCGCCGCGGGTCAGGCGGGCGGCGGCGGGTCGAGGGGGCCGACGTCGTCGACGGACGACGTCGGCCCGCCCCGCGCGCCCGGTTCGCCCCGTCCACCCGGCTCGCCCCGCGCGCCCGGGCCCGCCGTCATCGCGATCGCACCGGAGACCAGGACGAGGCCGACCAGCTCGGGCACGCCGGGGACCTGGCGCAGCACGACCGCTCCGACGACGGCCGCCGTCGCGGGCAGGAGGGCCAGCAGGACCGAGAAGGTCGCCGCGCTGACGCGGCGCAGGATCACCTGCTCGAGCGCGTAGGGCACGACCGACGAGAACAGCGCGATGCCGACGACCGCGGCCACGACGCGCCAGTCCCCGAGGTGGGGCAGCGCCGACGGCCCGAGGACCGGGGCGAACGCCAGCGCGCCGACGGTCATCGCGACCGAGAGCGACGTGACGCCCGAGCCGGACACCGCGACACGGCGGCCCAGCAGGATGTACGCGGCCCAGCCCGCGGCGGCGACACCGATCGCCGCGAGGCCGAGCACGGCGTCCTCGCGCGGCAGGTCGGACTCGATCGTGACGCCGGCGAGCAGCACGACGCCCGCCGCGGCGACCGCGACACCCCCGCGCTCGCGCCACCCCCGGCCCGTGACGGCCGCGACCGCGACGGGGCCGAGGAACTCGATCGCGACCGCCGTCCCGAGCGGGAGATGGTCGATCGCGACGTAGAAGGCGAGGTTCATCGTCGCGAGGGCGACGCCGAAGACCGCGACCCACGCGAGGTCGCGCCGGGTCCACGGGCGCCGCCACGGTCGGCGCCACACGAGCAGCAGGACGGCGGAGGCGGCGACCCGCAGCCAGCCGACCTCGACCGCCCCGGCGACGGCGAACAGCCCGACCGCGATCGCGGCGCCCAGGTACTGCGTCAGCCCGGAGACGACGAACAGCGCGGGGACGGGGACCCGTCCGAGAACGGCGGCAGGGCGGACGGGCACCGCACGACTCTACGACCGGCGGGCGCGGGATGACCGACGGTCACCCCGCGCCGCGACCGGACGGTCAGCCCTTGACCGAGCCGGCGAGGAGCCCGCGCACGAAGTAGCGCTGGAGGGCCACGAAGACCACGAGCGGGACGATGATCGAGATGAACGCCCCGGCCGTGAGGATGTGCCAGTCGCCTCCGCGCGAGCCGGCCATCTCGGCGATGCGCACGGTGAGCGGGTAGGACTGGGTGTTCGCGAACGTCAGGCCGACGAGCAGGTCGTTCCAGACCCAGAGGAACTGGAAGATCGCGAAGGACGCGATCGCGGGCACGAGGAGCGGCAGAAGCACCCGGAAGAAGATCTTCACGTGCCCGGCACCGTCGACGCGCGCGGCCTCGACGAGCGAGCGCGGGATGTCCTTCATGAAGTTGTGCAGCAGGAAGATCGCGAGCGGCAGCGCGAAGATCGAGTGCGAGAGCCACACCGTCCAGAACGTCCCGTTGATGCCGAGGCTCACGTAGTCGCTCAGGAGCGGGACGAGCGCGACCTGGAGCGGCACCACCTGCAGGGCGAAGATCGCGACGAACAGGATGTTGCGGCCCTTGAAGTCGATCCACGCGAACGCGTACGCGGCGAGCAGCGCGATGGTGATGGGGATGAACACCGCCGGCAGCGTGATGACGAACGAGTTGACGAAGTACGTCGCCAGGTTCGTCCCGCTGCCGTAGAGCGCCTGGTCGTAGTTGTCGAGCGTGAACTCCGCGTCGCCCGTGAAGATGCCCGGGATGACGGTCCACCAGCCGCTGCGCCGGATGTCCAGCTCGGGGCGGAAGGACGTGACGAGGAGCCCGACGGACGGCACCGTCCACAGGAGCGCGATGATGATCGCGAGGAACGACGCCCACGGCGAGCTGAGCTTGCCCCGCGCGTCGAGGGCGCGCTTCTCGAGGCGGGACATCTTGTAGGGGCGGCTGGGCCCCTCGAGCTCGGCCTCGGTCGTGAGGTCCGTCTCGGGGACGACCGGGGGGAGGGGCGTGCTGGTCATCGGATCTCCTCCGCGAGCCGCATCTGACGGACGTTGTAGACGATGATCGGCACGACGAGGACGAACAGGATGACCGCGAGCGCAGAGCTCAGCCCCTGGTTGTTCTGCCGGAACGCCTGCGTGTAGAACTCGTTCGCCACGACCTGGGTGCCGAACTGCCCGCCGGTCATGGTCCGGACGATGTCGAAGATCTTCAGCGTCGCCATGGCGATGGTCGTGAGGACCACGACGAGGGCCGGCCGGACGCTGGGGACGGTGATGTGGCGGAACATGCCGAAGCCCTTGAGGCCGTCGAGGCGCGCCGCCTCCACGATGTCGTCCGGGATGGCCTTGATGGCCGCCGAGAGGATCGTCATCGCGAAGCCCGTCTGGATCCAGATCATGACGACGATGAGGAAGAACGTGTTCGCCGGCTGGCCGATGAGGAACTGCTGCGGCTCGAGGCCGAGCCACACGAGCACCTGGTTGAGCAGGCCGGTCTGCTTGACGCCGGGCTGGTTGGGCTTGAACTCGTAGACGAACTTCCAGATGATCGACGCGCCCACCATCGAGATGGCCATCGGCAGGAACACGAGCGCCTTGGCGAACTTCTCGAACCGTGTCCGGTCCACCAGGACGGCGTAGACGACGCCGATGAACGTCGACAGGAGCGGGACTGCGACGACCCAGATCGCGGTGTTGCGCAGCACGATCTGGAACTGGTCCGTCGTGAACGCCGTGACGTAGTTGTCGAACCCGATGAACTCGTTGCCGCGGCGGTCGAAGAACGAGTTCCAGATCGTGATGATCGCGGGCCGCACGAGCCCCCAGGCCAGACCGATCACGGCCGGGCCGACGAAACCGAGGACGACGACCCAGCGGGGCACCCTCTTGGGCTTGTCCACCGCGAGCAGGATCGCGCCCATGACGACGACGAACAGGACGATCGCGAGGATCATCAGCCCGAACTTCCCTCCGGGGGAGCTCGGTTGGGTCAACCAGTCCATGGTGGCCTCCGGTCTGCTCGCCCGCGACGCCGGGGGTCGAGCGTGTGTACATCGTGGACCCGGAACGGGGGTCCGCCACAGTGGGCGGACCCCCCGTCCGGTCGTTCCTCGTTCAGACGGCCTGCGGCACGTCGTTCAGACGGCCTGCGGCACGTCCGCCCGTGTCAGGAGGACGGCCAGGACGCCTCGATCGTGTCGACGACCTCCTGCGTGTCGGAGCCGGTGAACCAGTTCACCATCCCGGTCCAGAACGTCCCGGCGCCCACCTCGCCCGGCATGAGGTCGGAGGCGTCGAAGCGGATCACGGCGTCCGGGTCGGCCAGGATCTCCGCGGAGAGCTTGTCGAACTCCGTCGCGAGGTTCTCCGGGTCGAGGCCGTTGTTCGCGCTGACCCAGCCACCCTGCGGGGTGGTCTTGGCCTTCGTGTTCGCCCAGTCGGCGCTGGCGAGGTAGGTCTGGAACGCCTGGACCTCGGGGCGGTCGTCGAAGGCCGCGACGAACTCGCCGCCACCCAGGACGGGCTTGATGTCGGTCTGGTCGGTCGGCAGGTAGAACGCGTAGACGTCGCCGTCCTCGGCCACCTCGGTGCCCTCGGGCCACTGCGTCTGGTAGAAGTTCGCGGCACGGTGCAGCCAGCAGGTGCCGTCGAGGATCGGGAAGCCCGCGTCGGTCCACGGCGTCGTCGCGATCGAGTCCACGCCGCCCAGGCCCGCGTTGACGTACGCCGGGTCCTTGAGGATCTCGCCCGCGGTGTCGAACGCGTCCACGATCTGCGGGTCGTTGAACGGGATCTCGTGCGTGTACCACTGGTCGTAGACCTCGGGGCCGGCCGTGCGGAGCACGACGTCCTCGATCCAGTCGGTGGCCGGCCAGCCGGTCGCGTCACCGGACTCGACGCCCGCGCACCACGGCATGGCGCCCGAGTCGGCGATCTCCGCCGTGAGGTCCATCATCTCGGTCCACGTGGTCGGCACCTCGTAGCCGGCGTCCTCGAACATGGACGGCGAGTACCAGACGTACGACTTCACGTTCGACCCGAGCGGGGCCGCGTAGAACGTCCCGTCGACGGTGCCGTAGTCCTTCCACGACTCGCTGAAGAACTCGTCGACGTTCGCGACCGTCTGCTCCGGTGCGGGGACGATCGCGTCCGGGAAGTCCGTGACGATCGTGTTGAGCAGACCGGGCTGCGGCAGGTACGCGATGTCGGGGGTGTTGCCCGCCTGGATGCGCACGAGGAGCTGCGCCTCGAACTCGCGCGACCCCTCGTAGTTGATCGTGACGCCCGTGCACTCCTCGAACGGGTCGTAGGAGGCCTCCTGGGTCTCCTGCTCCGGCTCGACGATCGAGGTGTAGACGGAGACCTCGGTGCCTTCGAGGTCTCCGAACTCCTCGTAGGCCGCGCAGTCGATCTCGGGCGTCGCGGCGTCGCCACCGCCGCCGCCACCACCGCCGTCGCCCCCGTCACCGCCGCCGCTGCACGCCGCGAGCACGAGCGCGAGGCTCGCACCACCCGCGGCGACGGCCAACGTGCGGCGACGTGCCGCACCGGTCCTCGTGGTCCTGGTCATCTCAGCCCTCCACATCCTCGTGGGTCCGATCGCCGCATCGCGGTCCGGCAGGACCGGGCGCACGCGACGTCGCGAGCGCTGGTGCGCTCCCGCCCTGACCACTATGCAAGCGGTTGCATCGCAGAGCCGCAAGCACAGGACAGGCGAGTTTGCGTAACGATTGCGTCACACATGCCGAGACCGCGCTCTCTCGCGCCGGGGCCCGTGGCCACGCTCCCACGGTCGGCGAGAGGCTCCCGCACGAGGCCGCGGTCCTACCGAGCGGTCGCGCGCGGCGGTGCGGTCGAGCCGCGCCGGACGAGCTCGGTGGGATAGGTGATGCTCTCCGGGACCGGCGCGCCGTTGATCATCTCCATGAGCAGGAGCGCCGCGTCGAACCCCTGCTGGTACGCGTCCTGCGCGATCGTGGTGAGCCCGACGAGCTCGCCGAGGTCGTGGCCGTCCACGCCGACGACCGACAGGTCCTCGGGGACGCGCAGCCCGAGGTCGCGCGCGGCGAGGATCGCGCCCATCGCCATCTCGTCCGACGCCGCGAACACCGCGGTCACGTCCGGGCGGCGGCGCAGGAGCTCGGCGGTGGAACCCCGCCCGCCCGCGACGTCGAAGTCGCCGTTGACCTCGAGGTCGCGGTCGACGGCGATGCCCGCCTCCTCGAGCGCTCGCTCGTAGCCCTCCGACCGCTCGACGGGTGGCGACCACGACGACACGAGGTCGGGCACGCCCGTCACGTGGCCGATCACGCGGTGGCCCAGGTCGAGGAGGTGGCGCGTGGCCGCGCGGCCGGTCGCGACGTCGTCGAGCCGCACCGTGACCTGGTCGGCCGGGCCGGAGCCGACGAACGCGAGCGGCCGGGCCAGGCCCACGAGCGAGCACACCTCGCCGTCGTCGAGCGGCAGGCCCACGACGAGCGTGCCGTCGACGCGGTGGCGCAGGACGCTCGGGTCGACGCGGCGACGGTTGGACGCGCTGCGCACGTCGAACGTGTAGAGCAGGACGTCGTAGCCCAGGTCGCGCAGCGCACGCTCGGCGCCCTCGATGACGTTGGCGAAGAACCACCGGTTGACCCACGGGGTGAGGACGCCGATGGTCCGGGTGCGCCCCGTGGCCAGCGAGGCGGCCGACGGCGTCGGCACGTACCCGAGGCGCGCAGCCTCCGCGAGCACCCTCCGGCGCGTCGCCTCGGAGACGTTCGGCAGGCCGCGCAGGGCGCGCGAGACGGTCGCCGTGGACACCCCGGCGGCCTGGGCGACGTCATCGATACCTGCCACGACGGGTGATGCTGCCACGCCCCGGAGCCCGTTGCGAGGTGCCGTGCCACATCGTGAGCAGATCGATGCAAGCGCTTGCCTCGCCCGAGGTCCGGACCGGGCGGTCCGGCCGCGCGCCGCGACGGACGGCGTCGACCGATATCGTGGGAACGCCCCCGCACGCGACACCCCGCGCGCCGGCCACGCGCCGTCGGGCACGACCACCCCCACCGGAAGGACCACGATGATCGAGCTGAGGACGCCGCGGGAGATCGAGCAGATGCGACCCGCAGGGCGGTTCGTCGCCGACGTCCTCGCCACCGTGCGCGCCGCCACGAAGGTCGGGACGAACCTGCTCGAGCTCGACGAGCTCGCGCACCGGATGATCCGCGAGCGCGGCGCCGAGTCCTGCTACGTCGACTACCACCCGTCGTTCGGCGCGAGCCCGTTCGGCAAGGTCATCTGCACGTCGGTCAACGACGCCGTGCTGCACGGCCTGCCCCACGACTACGCGCTGCGCGACGGCGACCTGCTGAGCATCGACTTCGCCGCGTCCGTCGACGGCTGGGTCGCGGACTCGGCCCTGTCGTTCGTCGTCGGGACGCCGCGCCCGGGCGCGCTCGGCGAGGCGGACGCGAAGCTCATCCAGACGACGGAGCGTGCGCTCGAGGCGGGGATCGCCGCCGCCCAGCCCGGCAAGAAGGTCGGCGACATCTCCGCGGCGATCGCCGACGTCGCGCACGCGGCGGGCTACACGGTGAACACCGACTTCGGCGGCCACGGGGTCGGGCGGACCATGCACGGCGAGCCGCACATCCCCAACGACGGCCGGCGCAAGCGCGGGTTCCCGCTCAAGCCGGGGCTCGTCATCGCGATCGAGCCGTGGTTCCTCGAGACCACGGACGAGATCTTCACCGACCCCGACGGCTGGACCCTGCGCTCGGCCGACGGGTCGCGCGGCGCGCACAGCGAGCACACCGTCGCCATCACGCCGGACGGCCCCGTGATCCTCACCGCGCGCGAGCCGCAGGCGTAGCGGCCCCTCCTCGCGCGCCGCTCCCGGGTCCGCCCGCGGGGCGGTGCGCGACGTCTGGCCGGATCGTGCGGTCGTCGGTAGCCTGGGCGTTAACCCTTAAGAAACTTTCTTGTCCGGTCGACGCCGTCGACCGGGCTCGGGGGGAACGGGGCACCGCGACGAGGCGGCCCCCAGACCGGAGAGGGAACGACCGCATGAGGAAGAGAACCTTGGCAAGCCTGGTCGCCGGTACGGCGATCGCCGTCCTGCTCGCACCGTCGGCGGGTGCCACCACGTCCGGGGACGCCGTGCGTGGCGCGGTGGCCGCCGCCCCGGCAGCGGCGGCCGACGTGGCCTGTGCCCCCGCGTGGTCCGCGAGCGCCGTGTACCTCGGCGGCGACGTCGTCTCGCACGACGGGCAGAACTGGACCGCCGGGTGGTGGACGCAGGCCGAGACCCCCGGGACGACCGGGCAGTGGGGCGTGTGGCGCGGCGCGGTGCCGTGCGGTCCGGGAGTGCCCGAGGAGCCGGGAGAGCCCGAGGAGCCCACCACCGGCACCCCGATCGAGAAGGCCGGCACGCTCCAGGTCTGCGGGACGAACCTGTGCGACGAGGACGGCGACCCCGTGCAGCTGCGCGGCATGAGCACGCACGGCCTGCAGTGGTACAGCCAGTGCCTCACCGACTCGGCGCTCGACGCGCTCGCCGGCGACTGGGGCGCCGACGTGATCCGGCTGTCCACGTACGTGCAGGAGGACGGGTACGAGACGAACCCGACGTACTACACGAACCTCGTGCACACGCTCATCGAGAAGGCGTACGCGCGCGGCATGTACGTCATCGCCGACTGGCACATGCTGACCCCCGGAGACCCCTGGTACAACGTCGACCGGGCCAAGACCTTCTTCACCTCGGTCGCCCAGCGCCACGGTGACAAGGGCACGGTGCTGTACGAGATCGCGAACGAGCCGAACGGCGAGGACGTGAGCTGGAGCGACATCCGCTCGTACGCCCACGAGGTCATCCCGGTGATCCGCGCGCAGGACCCCGACGGCGTCGTGCTCGTCGGGACGCCCGGCTGGTCCTCGCTCGGCATCTCGCAGGGCAACGGCCCGGGAGAGATCGTCGCGAACCCCGTGAACGCGCCGAACGTCATGTACACGTTCCACTTCTACGCCGCGTCGCACGGTCAGGTGTACCTCGACGCCCTGGACACGGCGTCGGACGCGCTGCCGGTCTTCGTCACCGAGTTCGGCACCGAGGAGGCGTCGGGCGACGGTGCCGTTAACCTCACCCGGGCGAACCAGTACCTCGACCTCATGGAGGACAAGGACATCAGCTGGGTGAAGTGGAACTTCTCCGACGACCACCGCACCGGGGCCGCGTTCGTCCCCGGCACGTGCGCGTCGAACGGACCGTGGAACGGAGCGTCGCTCAAGCCCACGGGCGTGTGGGCCCGCGACCACGTCCGCGCCGGCTCGCTCTGACGCACCACCGCGGGGGCGGGCCGCGGGTCACGACCCGCCCCGCCCTCGCGGGTCGGCTACGGCGCGGTGCGGGGGCCCGGCTCCGGCAGGCCGGTGCCCCCTGCCGCGGCGAGCAGGCTGCGCAGCACCGGGACGGCGCCGTCGTCCGTGATCGACGCGGTGACCTCGTCGGCGGCGTCCTGCACGACGTCGTCGGCGTGGCCCATGGCGACGCCGCGCGCGGCCCACTGCAGCATCTCGACGTCGTTGCGACCGTCGCCGACGGCGACGGTCCGGTGGGGCTGCACGTGCAGCGCGCGCCGGACCTGCTCGAGCCCGGTCGCCTTGGTCACGCCGAGCGGTGCGAGGTCCATCCACGCGGTCCACCCGACGGCGTAGGTGACGTCGTCGAGCCCGAGGTGCTCGACGAGCGCGTGGAAGTCGTCGCTCGTCGACTCGGGTGCGCGCACGATCACACGCGTGACCTCGCCGGACCACAGCTCGTCGAAGTCGACGACGCGGTGGACGCCGTCGAGCTCGCCGTCGGGGAAGAGCTCGTTCATGCGGAAGCCCACGCCGACGTCCTCGACCGCGTACCGCGCGTCGGGGAGGTGCTCGCGCAGCAGCCGCAGCGCGGGGCCCGGGTCGAACGTCACGACGTCCTCGAGCGCGTAGCCCTCGGGCTGCTCCGGGTCGAGGCGCGCGGTGACGGCGCCGTTGGACGCGACGACCCAGCCGCGGTCGATCCCGAGGATCTCCGCGACGGGGGTCATCGCGACGAGGGAGCGGCCCGACGCGAGCACGACGTGATGGCCCGCGGCGCGCAGGTCCGCCACGGCGTCGCGCACGTCCTCCGACAGCTCCTGGTCGTACGACATGAGCGTGCCGTCGATGTCGAGCGCGACGAGCAGCGGCTCCGACGAGGTCGGGGTCATCGGGTCACGCGCGCACCGGCTCGAGGACCTCGAGCCCACCGAGGTACGGGCGCAGGCCCTCGGGCACGCGGACCGAGCCGTCCGCCTGCTGGTGGTTCTCGAGGATCGCGACGATCCAGCGCGTCGTGCCGAGCGTGCCGTTGAGCGTGGCGACCGTGCGGGTCTCGCTCCTGCCGTCGGCCTCGACGCGCTCGCGCACGTTGAGGCGGCGCGCCTGGAACGTCGTGCAGTTCGACGTCGACGTCAGCTCGAGGTAGCGCTGCTGCGTGGGCAGCCACGCCTCGCAGTCGAACTTGCGCGCGGCGCTCGACCCGAGGTCGCCCGCGGCGGTGTCGATGACGCGGTACGGCAGGTCGACGAGGCGCAGCATCTGCTCCTCCCAGCCGAGCAGGCGCTGGTGCTCCGCCTCGGCGTCGGCCGGGTCGCAGTAGGAGAACATCTCGACCTTGTGGAACTGGTGCACGCGGATGATGCCGCGCACGTCCTTGCCGTGCGAGCCGGCCTCGCGGCGGTAGCACGCGCTCCACCCGGCGTAGCGCAGCGGCCCGTCGGAGAGGTCCACGATCTCGTTCGCGTGGTAGCCGGCGAGCGCGACCTCGCTCGTGCCGACGAGGTACAGGTCGTCGCGCTCGAGCCGGTAGATCTCGTCCGCGTGGGCACCGAGGAACCCGGTGCCCTGCATGACCTCGGGGCGCACGAGCGTCGGCGTGATGACGGGCGTGAACCCGGCCGCGATCGCGGTGTCCATCGCCGCGTTGAGCAGCGCGAGCTCGAGGCGCGCACCGACGCCGGTGAGGTAGTAGAAGCGCGCGCCCGAGACCTTCGCGCCGCGCTCGGTGTCGATCGCGCGCAGGCCCTCGCCGAGGTCCAGGTGGTCGCGCGGCGTGAAGCCCTCGGCCTCGAAGTCGCGGATCGTGCCCTCCTCGCGCAGGACGACGTAGTCCTCCTCGCCACCCGCGGGCGCACCCGCCACGACGTTCGAGATGCGGTACAGCAGCCCGCGCAGCTCGTCGGACGCGGCGTCGGCCTCGGCCTGGCGCTCCTTGACGTCGGCCGCGAGCTGCTTGGTGCGGGTCAGCAGCTCCTGCTTCTCCTCCCCCTGCGCCCGCGCCACCAGCTTGCCCAGGGACTTCTGCTCGGCACGCAGGCTCTCGAACTCGCTCAGCGCGGAGCGGTGGCGCGCGTCGGCGTCGAGAGCCGCGTCGACCAGCTCCGGGTCGTCGCCACGGACGACCTGGCTGGCACGGATGGTGTCGGGGTTGTCGCGCAGGAGGCGGAGATCGATCACGACTGCAGCCTAACGAACGCCACGACCCGCGAACCCCGGGTCCTGCCGCCGACCGGGCCCACTAGCGTAGGGGCCATGTCCTGGACCCTCTGGCTCGCGGTCGCCGCGCTGGCCGTCGCCGTCGTGGCGCTCGTCGTCGCGCTCGGGCTGCGCGCGCAGCAGTCGCGCATGCGCCGCGCGGACGGCGCGCCCCGGCCCGCCGAGGGCGCCCCGGCCGAGGACGACCCGCGCGAGCTCTTCGCGTTCGTCGCCAACCCTTCCAAGCCCGACGTCGTGGGCCTCGAGGCGGTCGTGCGCGGCGCGTTCGCCGACGCCGCCCTCCCGGAGCCGCTGTGGTTCGAGACGACCGTCGCGGACCCGGGCGTCGGGCAGACGCGCGAGGCGCTCGCCCGTGGCGCGGACGTCGTGGTCGCCGTGGGCGGCGACGGCACGGTCCGCGCGGTCGCGGAGGGCATGGTCGGCACCGGGCACCCGATGGGCCTCGTGCCCCTCGGCACGGGCAACCTGCTCGCGCGCAACCTCGACCTGCCGCTGGGCGACCCGCGGGCCGCGCTCGCCGTCGTCATCGCCGGGAGCGACCGGCCCGTCGACGTGGGGTGGGTGCGGGTCGTACGGTACGCCGACGACCCGGCCACGGCCGGCGACGGTCCGGCCGCTGGCGGTCCGGTCGCCGGCGGTCCGGTCGCCGGCGCGGTGGACGACGGCGCCGTGCCCCGGACCGTGGGCGGCGCCCGCGACACCCACAAGGAGCACATCTTCCTCGTCATCGCGGGGCTCGGCTTCGACGCCGCGATGGTCGCCGACGCGGACGACCAGCTCAAGGCCAGGGTCGGGTGGGTCGCCTACTTCGTCGCGGGCATCCGCCACCTGCACGGGCGCCGCATGCGCGCCCGCATCCAGCTCGACGACACCCCCGCCGTCGACGCCCGCCTGCGTACGCTCATGATCGGCAACTGCGGCAAGCTGCCGGGCGGCATCACGCTCCTGCCCGACGCCGTGATCGACGACGGCATCCTCGACGTCGCGGCCGTCGACACGCGGGGCGGCGTGGTCGGCTGGGCGCAGCTCTTCGGCGAGGTCGTCATGCAGGGGATCGGCGTCCGCAACGACCTGCCGGCCAAGATCGGCCGGATCGACCACGCCCGGGCGCGGCGCGTGCGGGTGCGCGTGGAGGGCGGGGAACAGGCACAGGTCGACGGCGACGTCCTCGGCCTCGCCGTCGAGATCGAGTCGCGCGTCGACCCCGGCGCGCTCGTGGTGCGCACCGCCTGAGCGCCGAGCTCCGGGCGGTGTGGGTGCCGCGCGCGAGCGGCGTGGAGGCGGCGTGAGCGTCCCGCGCGGACCTGCGACGACGCCCTCGCCGGGGCCGGGAGCGCCGTGGGGAGCCCCCGTAGGCTGGTCGGGTGACGTCCCCGGCCGCCGAGCACCCCCCTGCCCGCACCCTCCCCGCACACCGGGGGTGGGCTGTCGGCAGGCGCGCGACGGCGCTCGCCGTGGCCCTCGCGGTCGGGCTGCTCACCGGGCTGGGCTCGCTCGCCGCGCCGCCCGCGTCCGCGGCCACGACCGCGACCACGTCCGCGGCCACGACCGCGACGGCGCCGGCGCCGGCGCCGGCGCCGGGCGATCGTGCGTCCGGCACCGGTCCGGCGTCGGGCCCGACGCCGCAGGCGGGCCTGGACGGGACGCTCGCCGCGGCCCCCGCGCACGACCCGTCACCCGTGGTGCTCGTCGCCGTGGCCGGGCTGTACTGGAGCGACGTCACGCCCACCGCGACGCCGACGCTGTGGTCGATGATCCGGACGGGCTCGGTCGCGTCGCTCAGCGTCGGGCGCACGACGTGCACGACGGACGCCTGGCTCACCCTCTCCGCCGGGCAGATGATCTCCACCCCGGACCCCGCGGACGGGCAGCCGGCCGACGAGACCGTCGTCGACGACCGGACGCCGACGACGGGGTGCCCGCCCCTGCCGACGCCGAGCGTCCCGACGCCCGGCACGAGCACGCCCCAGGTCGTGCCGGCCGACGTGCCCGGCTGGGCGACGCTCGCCGCGCCGTCCCAGGAGGACCTCGCGACCCCGACGACGCACCACGCGCCCGGGACGCTCGCCGCCCGGCTCGCCGAGACGGGCGTGTGCACGACCGCCGTCGGGCCCGGCGCGGCCGTCGTGCTCGCCGACGCGACCGGGCACGTGCAGCGGTACGCGTCCACGCTCGCGGCTCTGCCCGAGGGTGCGCTCGACGCGTGCGACGTGACCGTCGTCGACCAGGGCGAGATCGTCGACTCCGCGACCGGACGGGGGCAGAGCCTCGACCAGCTCGACGAGACGCTCGCGCGCGTCATGGACCAGGTCGACCGGGGGACGCGCGTGCTCGTCGCGGGCGTGTCCGCCGGGCCGGTCGGCGAGCCGGGCCTCCAGGTCGTCGTCGACTGGCGCAAGGGCGAGCCGACGCGCCGCTGGCTGCACTCGCCGAGCACGCAGCAGGACGGCCTCGTCCAGCTCGTCGACCTCACGGCGACCGTCGTCGCCGAGGCGGGCGGGAGCACCGAGGGCCTCGACGGCGCGGTCCTCACCCTCGGCGAGGTGCGTCGCATGGACGTCGCCCGGACGGTCGAGAACCGGCAGTACCTCAACGTCCTCACGAGCACGATCCCCACGCTCTACCCGGTGCTCGTCGGCCTGCTCGTGGCCACCCTCGTCCTCGCGCTCGGCGGTGCGCTCTGGGTCCGCCGCTCGGCCGCGCGCCGCGGGCTGCCGCCACGCCCGGGCCCGGCCGGCACGCGCGTGCTGTCGGCCGTGCTCCTCGTCGCCGCGGCCGCGCCCGTCGCGGCCTCGCTCGCCAGCCTGTCGCGGTGGTGGGTGTGGAGCTCGCCCGCGGCCGCGCTGACGCTCGCGCTCGCCGTGAGCGCGGTCGCCGTCGCGCTCGTCGCGTGGTGCCTCTCGCGCCTCCTGCCCCACCGCCCCTGGGCGCTGCCGACCGCGCTCGCGGGGGTCACGTGGCTCGTCCTCACGGTGGACGGCGCGACCGGCACGACGCTCCAGCAGGCGTCGCTGCTCGGGACGTCGGCCGTCGTCGGGTTCACGCGCTTCTACGGCTTCAACAACGTCACGTTCGCCGTCTACGCGGTGGCGGGCCTCGTGCTCGCGGGCGGTCTGGCGGTCGCCGCGCTCACGCGGGGTCGGCGCCGGCTCGGGGCGTGGCTCGTGGTCGCGGTCGGGGTCGTCACCGTCGTCGTCGACGGCTGGCCGGCGTTCGGCGCCGACTTCGGCGGCATCCTCGCGCTGGTCCCCGCGTTCGCCGTGCTGGCCCTGCTCGTCGGCCAGGTGCGCATCACGTGGATGCGCGCGCTCGTCGTCGCGGGGGCCACGCTGCTCGTCGTCGCCGTCGTCGCGGTCGTCGACTGGCTGCTCCCCGGAGGGACCTCGCACCTCGGCGGGTTCGTGCAGACCGTCCTCGACGGCGCCGGGCTCGAGGTGATCGGGCGCAAGGCCCTCGGGGCGTGGCAGACCGTCGCCCAGCCCGCCGGCGCGCTCGCCGCGGTGCTCGTCGTGCTCCTCGCCGTCGCCGTGCTGCGCCCGCGGCGCTTCCGGCTGCCCGAGGTGGCGCGGGCCTACGACCGCTGGCCGCTGCTGCGCGAGCTCGTCGTCTCGCTCGTCGTGGTCGCCGGGGTCGGCTCGGTGCTCAACGACTCCGGCGTCATCATCGGCGTCATGGTCGCCGTCGTCGCGACGTCGATGATCGTGCCCGGCCTCCTCGCGGAGCCGACCGCCCCGCACGCCCCCGGCACGCCGGGCGAGCAGGGCGTGCGCCGGATGCCGGCCATGCTCGTGGCGGTCGGCGGCGGGCTCCTGCTGGTCGTGCTGCTCGCGTCCGCGGTGCTCGGGTCGAGCGGCGTCCGCCCCGCCTCCGCCTCCGCCGCCGCCCGGGCCGGGGGCGAGGCCGCCGTCACGCGCAGCGACGCGATCGCGACCGACCGGCCGCTCGTCGTGGTCGGGACGACGGGGATCACGTGGTCCGACGTCACCGCGAGCACCACCCCCACGCTCAACGCCCTGCTCACCGACGGCGCCGGGGCCGGTGGCGTCTCCCAGCCGACCGGTGCGGCGAGCCGCTGCACCGTCGGCGGATGGCTCGCGCTGTCCGCCGGCCAGCTCGCCGAGGTCGCGACCGAGCGCGCGGAGGACGGCTCGTGGGTGTGCCCGACGCCGCAGCCCGTCGCCGCACCCGGCGGCACCTCGGACGGCGCCCTGGTGGAGGGCTGGGCCGACCTCGTCGCGCTGCAGCGCGGGTCCGGCTACCAGGCACGTCTCGGCGTCCTGGGCGACGCGCTCGCGACCCTGGACCGGTCGGCCGACGGCGCCGGCTCGGCCGGGGCCACGAGCGGCGGTGCGGGCGGCGGCGCCGTGTGCGCGACCGCCGTCGGGCCGGGTGCCGCCGTCGCGCTCGCCGACGCGGACGGGCAGGTCGCGCGCTACCGAGACCTGTCCGTGGCCACGGGCCCGGGCGGCGACGCCTTCGCGTGCCCGGTGACCGTCGTGGACGCGGGTGACGCCACCGCGCCGGCCGTCGACCCCGAGCTCCCGGCCGCCGAGCGCGCCGCGCTGCGCGACGCCCTGCGCGTGGAGCGGCTCGCCGCCGTCGATGCCACGGTGGGTGCGGTGATCGACGCCGCGCCGACCGGGACGACCGTGCTCGTCGTCGACGTCGCCGGGACCCCGGGGTCGCGCCCGGCGCTCGGCACGACGCTCGTGCGGCCCTCCTTCGACGGGCCCGACCAGGCGCGCTACCTCACGAGCGCGGCGACCCGCACCGACGGCGTCGCGCGCGTCCTCGACGTGCCCGCGACCGTCCTCGACGCGGTGGGGATGTCCGGCTCCGGGACCTCCTCCCGCGCCGTGATGCCCCCGCGCATCCAGGACACGCCGCTCGCCTGGGGGTCGCCTCGGCCCCCGGACGCGACGACGACCGCGGATGCGCTCGCCGACCTCACGACGCGCGACCACGTGCGCCGCGCCGTCTACACGTACTTCGTCGACGTGCCGTTCTACGCCGGGCTCGTGATCGCCGGGCTGTGCGTCCTGCTCGCGCCCCGTGCGGCGCGCGCCACCGGTGAGCGCGCCCGCGCCCGCTGGGCCCGCGCGGCCCGGTGGGCGCGGGGCGGCGCGCTCGTCGTCGCCGCCGTCCCGGCCGCCGCGTTCCTCGTGTCCCTCACGGGATGGTGGCGGTTCGGCAACCAGATGCTCGCGATCACCGTGTCGACGGTCCTCGCGACCGCTGCGGTCGCTTCGCTCGGCGCGCTCGCCCCGCGCCGACCGGTGTGGCTCGGTCCCGGCGTCGTCGCGGGCATCACGTTCGCGGTCCTCACGCTCGACGCGCTCGTGGGGACGCCGCTCAACCGGGCGAGCCCGCTCGGCTCCGCCCCCACGTTCGGGGCGCGGTTCTACGGCTTCGGCAACCCGACGTTCTCGGTGTACGCGGTCGCGGCGCTCGTGCTCGCCGCGGCGCTCGCGCAGTGGCTCGTCGTGCGCGGGCACCGGTACGTCGCCGCCGCGGTCGTCGGCGTCATCGGCCTCGTGACGATGGTCGTGGACGTGTGGCCGACCCTCGGTGCCGACCTCGGCGGCGGGCTGGTCGTGGTGCCCGCGTTCGCGGTGCTGGGGCTCGCCGCGTCCGGAGCCCGGGTCACGTGGCGGCGGTTCGTGCTGGTCGCGGCGGCGGGCGTCGGTCTCGTCGCCGCCGTGGGCGTGCTCGACTGGCTGCGCCCCGCCGACGAGCGCTCGCACCTCGGCCGGTTCGTCGGTCAGGTCGTCGACGGCTCCGCGTGGGAGACGCTGCTGCGCAAGGCGGGGTACGCGCTGCGGTCGGTGCTGGGCGGGGTGCCCGTCTGGCTCACGATCGTCGTGCTGGTCGGCGTCGCCCTCGTGCTGTTCTGGCCGCGCCGGTTCACCCCGCGCTGGTTCGCCCGCACCGAGGCGGCGTGGCCGCTCGTCCGGCCGACGGTCCTCGCGCTGTGGATCGTGAGCGTCGCGGGGTCCGTCGTCAACGACTTCGGGGTGCGCATCGCGATGATCGCGCTCATCCCGGCCGTCCCGCTGCTCACCGTCGCCGCGCTGCACGCGGCCAGAGAGGTCCCGCGCGCCGCGGACGCCGAGCGGCCGGAGGCGGAACGGCCGGAGCCGGAGCGGGCCGGGGCACAGGGCGAACCAGCCGCCCGGGCCTGACGCCCTCCGCGCAGCTACCGGGCGTTCGTGCGCACGCGGTCGACGGCGGAGCGGACCTTGCGCGCGTTCACGGCCAGGAGGACGTCGCGGTACTGGGCGGCGCGGTGGAGCTGGCCCTTGAGGTCGGAGCCCGAGGCCCGGTGGCGCAGGTCGCACGGGACCTCGACCGCGACGTAGCCCTTGCGGAGCAGGTCGATCGTCATGCCGGTCTCGACGCCCCAACCGCGCGCGAGCGGGGTCGCCGCCTCGAACGCCTCGCGCGTGAGGCAGCGCATCCCCGAGAGGGGCTGGGTCGGCGTCCACCCGGTGAGCGACTGGATCGCGCGGCGGGCGGCGCCGACCACGATCCCCCGTCCCCCTGCGCCCGGCTGCGGCGGCAGGAGCGCGATGGCGAGGTCGGCCTGACCGTCGAGGACGGGCAGGACGAGGGGCGCGGTGTTGACCGCCGTCTCCCCGAGGTCGCCGTCGATGAACAGGACGAGGCGCGGGGGGCGGTCGCGCGCGTCGCGCATCGCGACGACGGCGGCACCGGTCTCCATCGCGGCCGCCTTGCCGCGGTTGTGGGAGTGCCGCACGACGACGGCTCCCGCCTCGCGCGCGACGTGCTGGGTGTCGTCCTCGCTCCCGTCGTCGACGACGAGCACGAGGTCGACGTGCGGGATCGCCTTGGCCGCGCGGACCGTGGCAGCGATGCGCCGCGACTCGTCCTTCGCGGGGATGATCACCGCGACGCGCTGCCGCACCGCACGGCCCGTCCGGCCGTCTCCCGTCACCGGTCGCGGCGTGCGGGCGCGCGTCCCGGACGCCGAGAGGTACGTCGGCGGCGTCGCACGCGCCGCACTCCCAGGGTTGTTCCCCGACTCAGTCGACCGATGGTCCGCGTTCACGCCGTCCAGCCTAGTAGTGCAAAGAGTTGGCCGCAGATGTACCGGCGCCGTGCCGTCGGTTCGCCAGAGATCCTCACAGATCCCCCGGACGACGACCCGGGCTGCGTCCCCGGATCCCCCCGGATCCTACTCGACCCGACGCGCGCGAGGACAGGGCGCCCCCGTCGGGGCGCCCTGTCCCGTCAGCGCAGCGTCACCTGGCGGGAGACGATCCCGGCCCGGGCACGACGCTCGTTCGCGTCGAGCGGCTCCGTCACGGCGAGCGCCTCCGCGAGGCGGGCGTCGAGCTCGGCGACCGGGCCCTCGAGCTCGTCGGCCTCGGTCCCGCGGGGCAGCTCCCACACGGGGACGAGGAGGCCGCTCGAGCGGAAGGCGCCGACGAACTTCCCGCCCGCGAGACCGGACTCGCGGCGCGCGTGCAGGCGCGAGATCGCGTCGATGAGCACGTCCTCCGGCTCGGGACGGGCCCAGCGCAGGAACTCGCGCGACATGCGGCACCAGTACGCCGACGGGACGGCGTCGAGCTTCACGGTCGGGACCATCGACTCGGCGGCCTGGTCGAGCGACGCGCGCAGGTCCGGCGTGATCTCCGCCGCGGGGTCGAGCCAGAACGCGAAGTCGTCGTGGACCGTGACCTCGAACGGCACCGACGGGTCGAGGACGTCCTGCAGGCGCGGGCCGGAGTCGGGGAGCGCGGACGTCTCGATCGACGTGCCGGGCTCGGCGTCGATCGCCTCGAGGAGCGCGGCGGCGAGGTCGCGGCTCGTGTCACCGGAGCCCGCGAGCGTCTGGACGGCGAGGAGGATCGTGCCGTCCTGACGGTGCAGCGCGGACCAGCCGGCGGGCAGGACCGTCACGACGAGGACGTCGCGCGCCCCGTGCTCGGCGGTGGTGCGGGCGGTCGCGGTCGCCGAGGGGACGACCTCGCGCATCGCGACCCAGTCGGTCTCCCCGCCGAGCCCCTCGAACGGGCGCAGCACGAAGTCGGGCGTGGAGTTCTTGGCCATGCGCGGCAGTCTACTGACGCCTCGACCGGGGAGGGGCCGTCCTACCTCCCGGGTCGGGAGCGGGGGCGCAGGCGCACGTCGGGCAGCACCGGCGCGGGGAGCGGACCGCCGTCGTACCCGACGACCTCGCCGTACCGGCCCTCGCGCGCCCCGGGCAGGTACCGCGTGCCGCCGTGGTTCGGCCCGTCTCCCCCGATGACCTCGAGCTCCGACTGCCACTGCTCGCGGGCTCGCACGACGTCGTCGTGCGAGCGGCCCACGAAGTTCCACCACATCACCACGTCCTCCCCGAACGGCTCGCCGCCCACGAGGACCAGCCGCGCCGGACCGTCCGGTCCCGCCTCGACCGTGAGCGTCGTCCGGCCCGGGCCCACGTACCCGAGGGACGACGGCGGCACCGTCTCCCCCTCGAGGCGCACCGCGCCGTCGTCCACGAGCAGCCCGTGCTCGAACGCCGGGTCGACGTCCAGCACGACCCGCGCGCCCGGCGCGAGGTCGAGCTGCGCCCCGACGATCGGCGTGAACATCGTGGCGGGCGAGCGCAGCTCGGCGCCGCCGACGCGCAGCGACCCGAGGAAGACCTGGACGCGCGCGCCGTCGGGCGTCGCGACGGGCAGGTCGGCGTGGTGCTCGAACGCCGGCGGGTCGGACAACCGGTCGCCCGGCAGCGCGACCCAGAGCTGGACGCCGTGCAGCAGCGGCGGGCGCACGCCCTCCGGGGACTCCTCCGAGTGGGAGATCCCGTGCCCCGCCGTCATGAGGTTCAGCTCGCCGGGCCGCACCGTCTGCAGGGAGCCCACGGAGTCGCGGTGCAGGATCTCGCCGGCGAAGAGCCAGGTGACCGTCTGCAGGCCGGTGTGCGGGTGGGGCGGGACCTGCATGCCGTCACGCCCGTCGCCGACGGCCGGCAGCGGGTCGGGGCCGTAGTGGTCGAGGAAGCACCAGGCGCCCACGAGGGACCGGGCGCGCTGCGGGATGGTGCGCCGCACGCGCATCGCGCGCGTGCCGCCGAGCGGGACGTCGCGGTGCTCGAGGACCTCGACCGTGGCCGACGCCTCGGGGGCGGCCGGCGCCCCGGGGCGTCCCGTGGCGTCGTGCGGGACGCCCGCAGCGCTCACCCGTTCCTCGGGGCGCGTCTCGAGATTGCTCATGGGCCGAGCCTAGGCCTGCGTGACAATGGCGGCGAGGCCCCTCGGAGCAGGATTCCGGGGGGCCTCGCCGTGTCCGCGCGACCCCGGGGCGGTCGGGCCGGGTGGCCCGTCGGGGCGCCGCTCGCGACGTGGCGGCCCGGCGCCGTCGTCCGTCCGTCGGTCTCTTCTCCGACGGCGGTGCGCCAGCGCCGATCGCGGTCGGCCTTCCGGGTCCGGTCGAAGCCTGCGTCGTCGCACGCAGCCCCGCAGCAGGGGTCGCGGGTCGTCCGCCGTTCTCCGGTCAGCCTGCCCTCGCGACCACACCGTCGCGACTGCGTTCCGGGCGGGGGTCGAAGCCCCCTGTGAAACCGGAACGTCGTCGTCCCCGTGCGCCCGTCCGGGCCGTTACGGACTTTGTAGTCCTCGCCCGGGGGCGGTGCAAGGGCTCCCTCGTCGTCATTTGCCCGCGCGCGAAGACCACAGGTTCGTCCACAGGCCACCCCGCGTGATTCCCACGGGACACACAGCCCTGTGGATGAATTCTGTGGACAGCCCGCGCTCGCGACACGCCCGGTTCGTCGTCGTGGCGCCCGCCGTGCGCACGCCTCAGAGGCGGAACTGCGACGTCGGCGCCGCGACCGGGGCCAGGCGCTCGTCGAGGTCGAGGTCGCGCACGACGAAGCCGCCGTCGTCCACGAGCGTCCCGGCGAGGCGGCCCTGCAGCATCGCCGCGACGCGCGCGACGAGGACCCGGGCGCGGGAGCGCGCGATGACGTGCACCCCGGACGGCCGCTCGATCTCGAGCTCGTACGGGTCCGGCGGCACCCACGAGACCTCGAAGGCGTGCGGACCGTACTCGCGCCACTCCAGCGCGCCGAGCGCGAGCGGCACCTGGGGCGCGCGGTGCGCGCGCAGCACCACCGCGCCGTCGTAGGGGGTGTCGCCCGACAGGACGAAGCCGGCCGGGCCGTCCGGGCGCGGCTCGACCGTGACGACCCGGGCCGCGGGCAGCGTCGTGCGCAGGACGCCCAGCGCGTCGTCGGGTGCCAGGACGTGGGCGCTGTAGAGCGTGAGGTCGATCCCGGACACCGGGTCGGGCGTGAGGACCGTCCGGCCGTCGGCCACGACGGCTCCGCCCACCCGCCGCGCTGCCGCCACGGCCCAGCCGAGGACCTGCAGCTCGACGCCCTGCGGCAGCCCTGCGGGGAACGCGCGGGCGAGGCCGTCACGGTCGTCGGGCACGGCCGCCGGGCGGCCGCGGGGCTCCGGCTCGTCGACGTGCAGGGCGAACACCTCCGCCGCACCGCCCGCGATGTCGAGCGCCTGCGCCTGCGGCGGGGTGAGCGGGAACGGCCCGACGGCGTGCGCGCCCTGCGCGAGGCGCAGGTCGCCCGCCGGGACGACGGCGTCCGGCACCACCCCGCGGAACCGCGCCCCGACCATGGGGCGGGCCGCGCCTCCGCCGGCGGGCGGCGTCTCCCACGCCGCGTCCGGGAACCACGCCCGGGCGAGCGCGTCGACCGGCGTCCGCGCCGCCCCGCGCGAGCGGGGCACCGCCAGGAGATGAGCACCGGCGTGCACGTCAGGAACGAGACCAGCGACGGTGGGGTCCATGACGAGAGCGTAGTTGGTCCGGAATGCCGGGATGTTACGAACGTGTCACGACTCCGGGTCGACGGGGCGCCGCCGCGCCGGGTGCGCGCGGGGTGCGTCGGCGGTCAGCCGCGCACGTCGTGCAGGTGGTGGACGACGTCGTGCACGAAGTACTGACCCAGCGTGCGGACCGTGAACACGGACCCGTCGGAGCGGCGGCCCGGCCGCTCCCACTGGTCGGAGGCGATCGCGTCGAAGCGGCCCGCGACGCGGTCGCCGGCGATCTCGAGCTCGCGCGCCACGACTGCCGGGTCCTGGTGGGCGTAGTCCTGCTCGACGGCGGTCGCGTCCTGGTCCCAGTTCGCGAACTGCGGGTCGTCGCCCTCGACCATGGACTGCAGCCGCACGTCGAAGATCGAGAAGACGTCGCGCACGTGGGCCGCGTACTCGAGCGGCGACCAGGTGGTGGCCTCGGGACGCACCCGCACGTCGTCGCGCGCGAGGACCTGCACGTACCGCCCGACCGCGTCCCGCACCGCGGGACCGACCTGGTCCGGCGTGACGTCCGCGGACACGAAGCCGCACTCCGGGCACGGGCGTTCCATGACCCAGGTCCAGTCCTTCGTGTCGGCGGGGACCGGCGGGAAGTCGGCGGAGCCCTCGGGCGAGGAGGTCGTGTCCATGGCCCGCAGTGTGCCAGACCTGCGAGAACGGTGTTCTGACACCCTCTGCCTATGATGTCAGCATGCCCAAGATCATCGGGGGGTCCCTCCACGAGCACCGCGCCCAGACTCGCCAGAAGCTCTTCGCGGCGCTCTCGACCCTCATGATGGACCGGGGCTTCGACGCCATCTCGCTCGCCGACATCGCCGCGGCGGCGGGCGTCGGCCGCACCGCCGTGTACAACCACTTCCCCGACAAGGAGGCGCTCCTGCTCGGGTTCATCACCCACGAGACGGAGCAGTACGTGGGCACCCTCGAGCGCGCGCTCGAGCACGTGGCCGACCCGGTCGAGCAGCTGCGCACGTACATCCGCCAGCAGGCACAGCTCAAGCGCATCTTCCACCTGGCGCCGGGACCGGACCTGCGCACGGTGCTGTCCCGGACGACGCGCCAGCGCCTGCGCGAGCACGCCGAGCTGGTCGAGGCGATCCTGCGCCGCATCGTCGGGTCCGGGATCGAGGCCGGGGAGTTCCCCCCGCAGGACATCGACACGACCGTCCAGCTCGTCAACGCGTGCCTGTCCGGGCGGCTCGTGCCCGACGACCCCGTCGCGCGCGAACAGGCGATCAAGGCGACGGAGGCGTTCGTGCTGCGGGCCGTCGGGGCGGACGCGTCGTCGCCCGCGCTCGCGGGCTGACGCTCCGCCGCCCGTCGTTCGGGGCGGACCGGGAGCGCCGTTCCGCAACGTCTTCGCCGCCAACCGCAGCTCGAGCCTCGGTGACGGCATCCCGCGCGTCGCGGCACCCCTGCTCGCGGCGCGGCTCACCGACGACCCGTTCCTCGTCTCGGGCGTGGCAGGCGATGAACCTCGGCCGGGTCCACGGCACCTGGCGCACGCTGCTGTGGGGGCCATGCCGGACGTCGACCGGATCGCGGACGGAGGATAGGCAAGCCTCACCTCCGTGGGTTACAGTTCCTGACGCATCGTCATGACACGGCGTCAGGACGTGCGGCCCCGCCCCGACGCACCCGCAGGAGCCACTCCGTGACTGCTCTCACCCACGACCTCGACCGCACCGAGGAGTCCGTGCCGCTCTCCCAGCGTCTCCGCGAGGGCACGCGCCCCGAGCACGAGCAGGCCGAGGGCTCCGGGTTCGTCGAGCGGCTCATGGCGGGACGGCTCGACGTCGCGGCGTACGCCGACCTCGCAGCGCAGCAGTGGGCGATCTACGGGGCCCTCGAGGACGCGAGCGCCGCGATCCGCGGTGACGAGCAGGGCGCCACCCTCGTGTTCGACGAGCTCACGCGCACGCCCGAGATCGAGAAGGACCTCGCGTTCCTCGTCGGTCCCGACTGGGCCGAGCGCATCACGATCCACCCGGCGACCGAGCGGTACGTCGCGCGCCTGCGCGAGGTCGGCGCGTCGCTGCCCGCGTACGCCGCGCACGCCTACACGCGCTATCTCGGCGACCTGTCCGGCGGGCAGATCATCAAGCGCATGCTCGAGCGCCACTACGGCCTGTCCGTCGACGGCCTCGCCTTCTACACGTTCGTCGAGATCCCCAAGTCCAAGCCGTTCAAGGACGTCTACCGCGAGCGCCTCGACGCCCTCACGCTCACCGCGGAGCAGCTCGACGAGACCGTCGCCGAGGCGAAGCGCGCGTTCCGCCTCAACAGCGACCTCTTCGCCGACCTGGGCGCCGTCCACCACTGACGACCAGCGGGCGAGCCGGTCAGCGGCTGCGCTCCGGGGGCCGTCTCGGCACCGGCTCCGCGGGGCGGGGCCGCCGTCGCAGGGTGGGACCGCCGCCGTGCAGGCAGGGCGTGACCAGGGTTACGCGACGGGGCGGTGGGGATCCTCCCGAAGTCAGGTTAGGCTCGTCTTACCTAGGCCAGGTGCGACCCTGCCGGGTCGCGCCGCCCGCGCACCGCTCCTGGAGACCTCCCCATGCCTCACGCTGCCCGTTCCGCGCTGCCCCCCGGCACACCGGCGCCCGGCTCGACGTCGTCCCCCAGGGCGACGGGCACCGGGCCGGCCCGGCCACGACGGGTGGGGACGGCGCTCGCCGGGGCGGGCGCCGTCGTCCTGCTGGGGCTCGTCGCCGCGTGCTCGCCGCTCCCGTACGAGCCGCCCGCGACCCCCGCGGCACAGCCGGGCCAGGACGCCGAGCCCGTCGACGAGGCGCCTGCCGAGCCGACCGCGCCGGGCGCGCCGGCGTGCACGACCCTCGAGGCGTCGCGCGCCGCGGGCGGCGGCAGCGACGTCGACCCCGCGACGTTCCCCACCGGCCCGACGACGGCCACGTTCGCCGACGACGCGATCCACCCGATCGCCGACGCGCCGACCCCGCGGCTCCCCGTCACGGTCGAGTCGGCCGACGGCCGCCAGGTCGAGGTGACCGACGTGAGCCGCATCATCCCCGTCGACCTGTACGGGACGCTCGGAGAGACCGTCTACAGCCTGGGGCTGGGCGACAACGTCGTCGGGCGAGACCTGCCGACGGGCTTCCCCGAGGCCGCGGACGTCCCCGTCGTCACGGGCGCGGGCCACGCGCTGGACGTCGAAGCGATCCTCGGCCTCGACCCGTCCGTCATCCTCACCGACGCGACGATCCTCACCGACGACGTGCGGGGCCAGCTCGAGAGCTCCGGCATCCCCGTCGTCTACTTCGACGGCGCGCGCACGCTCGAGGGCATCGACGACCGCATCCGCGCGGTCGCGACGGCGCTCGGCGTGCCGGAGCAGGGCGAGGCGCTCGTCGAGCGCACGGACCGGCAGATCTGCGCGGCCCTGTCCGCGGTGCCGAAGGAGACGGGCCGGCCTCGCGTCGCCTTCCTCTACGTGCGCGGCTCCGCGATCAAGATGCTCTTCGGCCCCGGGTCGGGCGCCGACGACCTCATCCACGAGATCGGCGGCGAGGACGCCGGGACCGCGATCGGCCTCACGCAGGAGTACGCGCCCGTCACGAGCGAGGCGATCATCACGGCCGCGCCCGACGCCTACCTCGTCATGACCACCGGACTCGAGTCGATGGGCGGGCTCGACGCCATGATGGCGATCCCCGGCCTCGCGCAGACGCCCGCGGGCGCGGCACGCCGCGTCGTCGACATGGACGGCTCCCGCCTGCTCACGTTCGGCCCGCGCACCGGGTCCACGATCGCGTCGCTCGTCGAGGCGTTCTACGGGGTGCCCGCGCCGGAGCTCCCGGTCTCGTGAGCGCGCCCGTCACGAGCCCGGCCGGCGCCCCGCAGGACGGCAGCGCGCCCGTGCCCGACGCCGCCCCGGACGAAGGCGACCGGTCCGCGCGGGTGGGCCCCGCCGTCGGGCGAGGGCGGCGGCGCGCCGCGCGCTGGCTCACGGTGGGGCTGGGTGTCGCGCTCGCCGTGCTCACCGTCGTGTCCGGCATGACGGGGCAGGTGCCCGTGTCGCCCGCGGAGGTGCTGGGCTCGCTCGCGCACCACCTCGGGCTCGACTGGGGGCCCATGCCGTCGCACCCGCAGGGCGAGAACGCGCTGTGGGTCGTGCGGTTCCCCCGCGTCGTCCTCGCGATCGTCGTGGGCGCCGCGCTCGCGTGCTCGGGGGCGCTCATGCAGGGCGTGTTCGGCAACCCGCTCGCCGAGCCGGGCGTGATCGGGGTGTCGTCCGGGGCTGCCGTCGGGGCGTGCGCGGTGATCGTCACCGCGGGCGCGCTCGTGCCGGGCACCTGGGTCGCCGCGGCGGCGTTCCTGGGCGGGCTCGTCACGACGTTCGTCGTCTACGCGCTCGCGCGCGCCGGCGGGCGCACGGAGGTCGTGACGCTCGTGCTCACGGGTATCGCGGTCAACGCGTTCGCGGGCGGGATGCTCGCGTTCTTCACGTTCGTCGCCGACCCCGCCGCGCGCGAGCAGATCGTGTTCTGGCAGCTCGGCTCGCTCGGTGGCGCGACGTGGAAGTCCGTCTCGATCGTGCTGCCGATCGCCGCCGTCGGGGTCACGGGCGCCATGCTCGTGCGCCGCCGCATGGACCTGCTCGCGCTCGGCGAGCGCGCGGCCCAGCACCTCGGCGTCGACGTCGAGCGGCTGCGCCAGCTCGTCATCGTGCTCGTCGCGCTGCTCGTCTCGGCAGGGGTCGCGTTCACCGGCATCATCGCGTTCGTCGGGCTCGTCGTGCCGCACCTCGTGCGCATGGTGTGCGGGCCGAGCCACCGCACCCTGATCCCGGCGTCCGTGCTGGGCGGCGCCGTCGTGCTGCTCGCCGCGGACCTGCTCGCGCGCAACGCCGTCGCGAACGTCGAGCTGCCGCTCGGCATGATCACGTCGCTCGTCGGCGGACCGTTCTTCTTCTACCTGCTGCGCCGCACGCGCTCGCGCCAGGGAGGCTGGGCATGAGCGACCTGCGCCACGAGGGCTCCTCGTTCCTCGGCTCGCTGCGCGCCGCGGTCACCGGTGCCCGACGGCGGTCCCGCCTCCCCGGCCCGTCCGCACCCGGCGAGGTGGTCACCGCCGCACGCGGCGTGTCCCTCACGCTCGGCGCGGCGCCGATCCTGCGCGACGTGTCCGTCGACGTCCGCGCGGGCGAGCTCCGCGCGCTGCTCGGTCCGAACGGGGCGGGAAAGTCGTCGCTGCTCGCCGTGCTCACGGGCGACCTGGACGCGGAGGCGGGGGACGTCGTCGTCGACGGGCGAGCGCTCGGCGCGTGGACGCCCACCGAGCTCGCGCTGCGCCGTTCCGTCATGCTCCAGCACGTCTCGCTGAGCTTCCCGTTCACCGCCGTGGACGTCGTGCGCATGGGCCGCTCCCCCTGGCGCGGCACGCCGTTCGAGAGCGAGGACGACGTCGCGGTCGCCGAGGCCATGGCCGCGACCGACGTCGAGCACCTGGCCGACCGGCACTTCACCTCGCTGTCCGGCGGGGAGAAGGCGCGCGTCGCGCTCGCGCGGGTGCTGGCCCAGCGCACCGCGCTCCTCCTGCTCGACGAGCCGACCGCCGCGCTCGACCTCAAGCACCAGGAGCTCGTGCTCCAGCTCGCGCGGGCGCACGCCGCCGCCGGTGGTGCGGTGGTCGTCGTCGTGCACGACCTCTCGCTCGCGGCCGCCTACGCCGACCAGGCCACCGTGCTCGCGCGCGGGCGCGTCGTCGCCGACGGCGCCCCGCGCGACGTCCTCACCGCCGAGCTGCTCACGGACGTCTACGACTACCCCGTCGAGATCGTCGACCACCCCGGCGGCGGCGCGCCGATCGTCCTGCCGCGTCGCTGAGCCCCGCCCGGCGCCCGCAGACCCGGCCCGCGTCAGCGTGCCGGGGTGGGGACGCCGCCGGGGATCGCGTCGTAGCGGTCCGGGGTCGCGGTGAACGACCCGCGACCGCCCGTGAGGGAGCGCAGGTCGAGGACGTAGCGGGTGAGCTCGTCCTCGGGGACGAGCGCGTCGACCCGGACGCGACCGTCGGGCAGGGAGTCGGTCGCGGTGATGTGGCCGCGGCGCGCGGACAGGTCGCCCATGACGTCGCCCTGCACGTCGAGCGGCACGGTCACGGACACCGCGGAGACGGGTTCGAGCACCACGGTCCCGGCGGCCGCGAGCGCCTCGCGCACCCCGACGCCGCCCGCCGTGCGGAACGCCATGTCGGACGAGTCGACGGAGTGCGCCTTGCCGTCGAGCACCTCGACGCGCAGGTCGACGACCGGGTACCCGTGCGGTCCGCCGCCGGCCATCGCCTCGCGCGCGCCACGCTCCACGGCCGGCAGGTACTGGCGCGGCACCGAGCCGCCGACGACGGAGCTCACGAAGCCGAGCCCTGCACCGCGCGCGAGGGGCGAGACGCGCAGCCGTACGACGGCGAACTGCCCGTGCCCGCCGGACTGCTTCTTCACCTTGCCCTCGACCTCGACCGGGCGCGCGATCGTCTCCCGGTAGGCCACCTTCACGGGCTCGGTCGTCACGCGGACGCCGAAGGTCCGCTCGAGCCGCTCGACGGCGACGGCGAGGTGCGTGTCGCCGAGTCCCCCGAGCACGGCCTGGGAGCCGGTGAGGTCGGCGTGCAGCGTCGGGTCCTCGGCGCAGATCCGGGCCAGGGCGGCGGAGAGCTTGTCGTCGTCGGACTGCGACACGGGCTGCAGCGCCTGCGCGTACACCGGCGGACGGTGGGGCAGGTCGCGCGCGGTGACGGGCACCCGCCGTCCGGCGAGGAGCGTGCCGGTGGTCGCGACGGCGAGCTTCGCGACGGCGGCGACGTCGCCGGCCTCGACGCGTTCGACGGCGACGTGCTCGCGCCCGCGCAGGCGGAAGAGCGCGTGCACGCGGTCCTCGGCGCCGGTCGCGGTGCTCACGAGCCGGTCGCCCGTCGCGACGGACCCGGAGAGCACCTTGAACACGCACACCTGCCCGACGAACGGGTCGACGACGGTCCGGAAGACGTGCACGAGCGTGTCGCCCCGGGGGTCGGCCGCCACCTCGGACGTCGCCGCGCCGCCCGACGCCTCGCCGTGGGGCAGCGCGACGACCGCCGCGCGGTCCACGGGCGACGGGCCGAGCCCGCACACGAGGTCGAGCACCCGGTCGACGCCGACCCCCGTGACCGCGGAGGCGAGCAGCACCGGGACGGCCTCCCCGGTGAGCACCTCGTGCGCGAGCGTGCGCTCGAGGTCGGCCGCGCCGGGTTCGTCGCCGGACAGGTACGCCTCGAGCTGCTCGTCGTCGTGGGTGACGATCTCCTCGACGACCTCGTCGTGCAGGGCGTGCTCCTCGTCGCGCGCGTCCGCGGGGACCTCCTCGTCGTGGGCGCGCCCGTCGCCGTCGTACTCGCGGGCCCGCTCGGTGAGGACGTCCGCGACGCCGTGCAGCGACTGCTCCTCGCCGAGCGGCAGCTCGAGCGGCACGAACGGCGCGTCGAACGCGCCACGCAGGGCGCCGAGAACGGTGCGGAAGCTCGCCCGCGCGCGGTCCTCCTGGGAGACGACGACGAGGCGGGGGATCCCCGCCTCGTCGCACCGCCGCCACACCTCTTCCGTCCCGGACTGGACCCCGTCGACCGCGCTCACCACCACGACCGCGAGGTCCGCCACCGCCAGCGCGGCGTCCACGGCTCCCGCGAAGTCCGGGGACCCCGGGGTGTCGAGGAGCGTGACCCGGTACGTCGCGCCGTCGGGCGGGCGCCACTCCAGGTGCGCGACGCCGAGGCTCACCGAGATGCCGCGCGCGACCTCCTCGGGCTCGTGGTCGCAGACCGTCGTGCCCTCGGCGACCGTCCCGGCCCGCGGGATCGCTCCCGCCCGATGGAGGAAGGCTTCGGCGAGCGTGGTCTTGCCCGACCCGCTGTGCCCGACGAGGGCGACGGTGCGGGTCGTGGCCGGGCCGGTGGACGTCGACGTCGTGCCCATGGCTGCCTCCTGGCGGGCGGCGGGGCGCCGTGTCCCGCCACGGCTCCAGGCTAGTGACCTCGCGTGGTTCGCGCCCGGGCCGGAGGTCCCGGCCCGGGCGCGTCTCCTACAGGTTGCGCTCGACGTAGACGCGCAGGGCGTCGCGCACGAACGTCGCGCCCACGACGCCGCCGTAGTTCAGCGCGAACCGCGGGTCCTCGACGTACATCTCGCCGAGCCCCAGCAGGTACCCGCGCAGCGCTCCGACCTCGTGCGCCGGGTTGGCGGGCACGGTCTGCAGCCACTCGACGTGGCGCCCTGCGAGGGCCTGCGCGTCGTCGGAAGCAGGGTCGACGCCGGCCTGCGCCGCCGTCGTCCAGTCCTCGTCGAGGCGCTCGACGCGCTCCTTGAACGCGGTCTTCTCGGCCTCGGACAGGCCGGTCCACCAGGTGTGCCCGCGCGCGTACGCGTCCTTGCCCCAGCGGTCCTCGACCTCCTCCTTGTACTGCGTGTGGTCGAACCCGTCGAACATGTCGTCCGCCATGAGCTCGCCACCTCCTTCCATCGTGGTGATCGTCCGTTCGACCGACGCGATCTGCCGCGCCAGCCGCTGCCGCTCCGCCTGCAGCCACTCGAGGTGGTCGCGCAGCGCCCGCACCTGGGCGTCCCGCGCGTCCGCGTCCGACGGCGGTCGCTCGCCCCCGTGGGCGGACGGCCCGTCGAGGGCGTCCCTGATCGCGGGAAGCCCCAGACCGAGGTCGCGCAGGAGCAGGATCCGCTGGAGGCGGACGAGCGCGCCGGCGTCGTAGTGGCGGTAGCCGTTGGACGCGACGCGGGACGGTGCGAGCAACCCGATGTCGTCGTAGTGACGCAACGTGCGGCTCGTCGTGCCCGCGAGGCGCGCGACCTCCTGGATGGACCAGTCGGCCGTGCGCCCGGCCGTCGTGCTCGTGGGGAGCATCTCGCCTCCTTCCGGTGTGCTCGGGTGCGTGGGTGCAGCAACGAGTTCCACGGTAGAAGTTGACGTCACGTCAAGGTCAAGCGCGCGGCTTCTCCGGACTGCGGGCAGCGCGTCCGCCTCGTCGTGCGCCGGGACGACGGCGACGACGCGGTGCGCGGTCCCGCGGCTCACCGCTGCGCGGCGCGCCGCCGGTGCAGCACGGGGGCCGTCATGACGAGAGCCATGCCTGCGACGAGCCGCGTCCAGGCCCCCACGAGGTAGTAGCCCGTCGCCATCGCACCCGTCGTGGCGAGCACCGTCCCTGCCTGAGTCGTACCGAGCTGGTACATCGATCCACCTGTTTCTCTTGTCGGTGGATCCACCGTCCGGCGCCCGGACCAGCACCCAGCCAGGGGCGGGGCGACGTTGAGCGGGCCTGGACCGTCGGGTGAGTGGGGGCCGGTCGAGCGAAGGTGGTCGGCTCGTCAGACTGGGTGGTGGGAAGGCGTCCGCGTCCGTCGGTCAGGCGGCCGGGGCCCGGTCGAGGAGCGCCGCGACGAGCTCGCCAGGTGTACTGACGACGGCGCTCGCCCCGGCCTCGAGCAGCTCGCCGGGGTACGCATAGCCCCACGCGACACCGACACAGGCGATGCCGTGCACGGCGGCGCCGAGCACGTCGTGCTCGCGGTCACCACCATGACCACGCCACCTGCCCGGGCGAGCCCGGTCGCGTCCAGCCCGCCGCCGTCGAACGACGCGAGGGCGTGAGCGATGACGTCGCCCTTCGACGTGCGGGTGCCGTCGAGGGTCGCCCCGAACACGTCGTCCGGCCCACGGTCGAGGAACGCGTCCAGCCCGAAGTGCTCGACGATGCGCCGCGCCATCGGCTCGGGCTTGGACGTCGCGACGGCGAGCCGCGCGCCTGAGGCGCGCACCGCCGTCAGGCACTCGGGAACGCCGGGGTAGACCGCGTTGTCGAGGAGGTTGCCGGCCGCGTAGACCTCGCGGTACGCGGCGACCGCGTCGCCCACGAGACCCGCCGGGACGCCGTGCGCGAGGAACGACTCGGCGAGGGGCGGGCCGACGAACCCGCGGAGCACGGGCTCCGCCGGGACCGGGAGCCCCAGCGCCGCGTACGCGTGCCGCACCGACGCGAGGATGCCCGGCGCCGAGTCGGTGAGCGTGCCGTCGAGGTCGAGCAGGACGAGCTCGTACCGGGTGGGCTGCGGGCGCGTCACTCCCCCACCGTCCCGTCGATCGACTCGCGGATGAGGTCGGCGTGGCCGTTGTGACGCGCGTACTCCTCGATCATGTGCACGACGATCCAGCGGAGGTTCCACGGCTCGCCGGTGCGCTTGCTCGTCACCGCGGACACGCGGTCGAGCCCGCCGTCGGCGAGCGTTGCCTCGAGGATCGCGTCGGACGCGGCGATCGCCCGGTCCAGCAGCACGCGCAGCTCCTCCGGGCTGTCCTGCGTGGCGCTGTTCCAGTCCCAGTCCTCGTCCGCGTCCCAGTCGGCGGTGTCGAAGGGGGCGATCAGCGGCTCGCCGAGGAACATCGCGGAGAACCAGTGCGACTCGACGAGAGCGACGTGCTTGATCAGGCCGCCGAGCGACATCGTCGACGGCGGGAGGGTCTGCGCGAGCTCGGTCGCCTCGAGGCCGGAGGTCTTCCACCGCAACGTGTCGCGGTGGAAGTCGAGGTAGCCACGCAGCGTGGTGGCCTCGTCGGCCGTGGAGGGCGGGTCGATGCGCTGGTTGGTCACCGCGCCACCCTAGTGGCGTCGACCTCCAGACCCCGCAGACGCGGGGAGGGCGACGCCAGGTCTCATCGCGGGCGAGGGAGCTCCGACTCCCACGCGAGCCACTTGCGGCGCACGGCCGCGTCGACGTCGACGCCCTGGGAGCGCGCGAGCAGGAGGAGGTGCGCGAGGACGTCGGCCACCTCGTCCGCGAGCGCCGTGCGACCGGCGTCGGGCACGCCGGGCGAGCCCGATGCCGGTGAGGGCGCCTCGCGCGGGCGCGTGCGACCCGTCGCGGCGAGGTACGCCTGCGTGAGCTCGCCCACCTCCTCGGTGAGCTTGAGCATGAACCAGTCCGGGTCGCGCTCGACGCCGAACTTGTGCGCGTACAGCGCGGAGATCGCCTCGACGCGCTCGGTGAGGCCGGAGACGGTGAGGGGGGCGTCGTCGTCCATCGGGCCAGTGAACCACCCGGCCCGGGCGTCACCGCACGACGAGCGCGACCGCGAGCAGCAGCACCGTCGCGACGATCTCCCCGATCCCGACGGCCTTCGGGCTCAGTGGCCGGCCCGGCAGCACCGCCGCGCGCGCGGTCGCCGCGGCGAGGAACGCCGTCGCCCACCACCAGGACGGGTCGTGGACGACGGCCAGCACGCCCGCCGCCGCCGTGACCGCCGCGTGGTACGCGACCGACGCGACGACGTACGACCGCACGCCGCGCTCGCGGATCATCGTCTTGACGTAGAGCACGGTGCCGAACAGGTAGGCGAGCAGGAGGGCGGCGACGAGCCAGACCTCCATGGGGACCGCCAGCACGGGGGCGCCCGAGAACCGGCACGCCGCGTACGCGACGACCGTCATGAGCGAGGCCGCGACGGTCATCGCACCGCCCGCGGCGACGGATCGTTCCGTCCGCTGCGCCGACGCCCACAGCCCGAGCGCGAGGAACGGGAGGAACGCGGGAGCCCAGAGCACGAGCGCGGGGTCGAGCACGAGGACCACGACGCCGAGCGCCGCGGCGATCGCCCCGTACGTGAGCATCGGGCGCCGATAGCGCGCCTTGCGTCGCGACTTCAGCCAGAGCCCGCCCGCGAAGTAGGCGAGGTAGCCGACGAGCCACAGCGCGCCGAGCACGCCGGTCACGGGCCGGAAGCCGGCGTCCTCGATCCCCCGGACCGTCCCGACGACGAACGGCAGCAGCAGCATCGGCCATGCGCCGTGCTGGTTCGGCGCCCAGCCGGGAGGGCGTCGGGACACGCTCCGAGGCTAACCGCGCGACGCCGTGGCCCAGCCCGTGGGAGGTCCCGGCCCGACCCTGCCGTCGGACCCTGCCGTCCGGGACCGAGGTCCCGTCCTGTCCCACGCTGTCCGCCACGCCGGGAATCGGCACCGCACCCGGTCCATGGACTAGATATGGTGGCGCGGCCGTGATTCAGACCCCACATGTTGGGGATACGGTCCGTCCGCAGCCCTCTGCGCGACGGAGACCAGAACTCGGTGGGCAGAGGGGAACGAGAGCGATGAGCACCATCGGGCTCGACCGGGCAGCACCGACCACCACGAGCGTGACGCTGGAGGTCCTCAAGCGCGACGGCCGTCGTCGGCCGTTCGACGACGGCCGCATCCGCGTCGCGGTGACCAAGGCCTTCGCGGAGGTGCACGGCGACCTCACCGCCGCGCACCGGCAGCGCGTGGACGAGGTCGTGGAACGCGTCGACGCGGAGATCGCCGCGCGGTTCGTCGGCGCCGTGAAGATCTACGAGATCCAGGGGGTCGTCGAGCACGTGCTGCTCGAGTCCCGGGAGTACGACGTCGCGCGCGCCTACATCGACTACCGCGTGCAGCGGGACTTCGCGCGCAGCCGGGCGACGGACCTCAACCACTCGATCGTGCGGCTCCTCGACAAGGACTCCACGGTCGTCAACGAGAACGCGAACAAGGACAGCGAGGTCTTCAACACCCAGCGCGACCTCACCGCGGGCACGGTGGGCAAGGCGATCGGGCTGCGGATGCTGCCGCCGCACGTCGCGAACGCCCACCAGAAGGGCGACCTGCACTACCACGACCTCGACTACCACCCCTACGCACCGATGACGAACTGCTGCCTCATCGACTTCCGGTCGATGCTGGAGCACGGGTTCCGCATCGGGAACGCGCAGGTCGAGCCGCCGCGCTCGATCCAGACCGCGACGGCGCAGATCAGCCAGATCATCGCCAACGTGTCCTCCAGCCAGTACGGCGGGTGCTCGGTCAACCGCATCGACGAGCTCCTCGCCCCGTACGCCGAGCGCAACCTGGAGAAGCACCTCGCGGACGCGCGCCGCTGGATCGCCGACGAGTCCGCGCACGAGGAGTACGCGCGCACCAAGACGCGCAAGGACATCTACGACGCGATGCAGTCGCTCGAGTACGAGATCAACACCCTGTTCACCTCGAACGGGCAGACGCCGTTCACGTCGGTCGGGTTCGGCCTCGGCACCGGGTGGCTCGAGCGCGAGATCCAGCGCGCGATCCTCCAGATCCGCATCCGCGGCCTGGGTAGCGAGGGGCGCACCGCGATCTTCCCCAAGCTCATCTTCACGCTGCGCCGCGGCGTGAACCTCGAGCCGGAGGACCCCAACCACGACCTCAAGCAGCTCGCCGTCGAGTGCTCGACGAAGCGCATGTACCCCGACGTGCTGTCGTACGACAAGATCGTCGAGCTCACCGGGTCGTTCAAGGTGCCGATGGGCTGCCGGTCGTTCCTGCAGGGCTGGCAGGACGAGAACGGCGAGGACGTGTCCGAGGGCCGCATGAACCTGGGCGTCGTGACGCTCAACCTCCCGCGCATCGCGCTCGAGGCGGACGGCGACCTCGACACGTTCTGGCGCCTGCTGGACGAGCGCCTGGAGACCGTCCACGACGCGCTCGTCTTCCGGATCGAGCGCTGCAAGGAGGCGAGGCCGGGCAACGCGCCGATCCTCTACGTGCACGGCGCATTCGGGCAGCGGCTCGCGCCGGACGACGACGTCGACCGCCTCTTCCGCGACGGCCGCGCCACGGTCTCGCTCGGGTACATCGGGCTCTACGAGGTCGCCGCCGCGTTCTACGGGGGCGCGTGGGAGCACGACCCGGAGGCGAAGGAGCTGACGCTCGACGTCCTGCGGTCGCTGCACGCCCACGCGGCCGGGTGGACGGCACGGACGGGGTACCGGATCAGCGTCTACGCGACGCCGAGCGAGAGCCTCACCGACCGGTTCTGCCGCCTCGACCGCGAGCGGTTCGGCGCGGTGCCCGACATCACGGACAAGGACTACTACACGAACAGCTTCCACTACGACGTGCGCAAGAACCCGACGCCGTTCGAGAAGCTCGACTTCGAGGCCGAGTACGCGCCGTACACGTCGGGCGGGTTCATCCACTACTGCGAGTACCCCGTGCTGCAGCAGAACCCGAAGGCCCTGGAGGCCGTCTGGGACTACGCGTACGACCGCGTGGGCTATCTCGGTACCAACACGCCCGTCGACCGCTGCTACGCGTGCGGGTTCTCGGGCGACTTCGACCCGACCGCGCGGGGCTTCGCGTGCCCGTCGTGCGGGAACGCGGACCCGCGCACGTGCGACGTCGTCAAGCGCACGTGCGGCTACCTCGGCAACCCGCAGCAGCGCCCCATGGTGCACGGCCGTCACGCGGAGATCTCCGCGCGCGTGAAGCACCTGCCGGACGCGGCGTCGGCGTGATCGTGGCCCGCACCCCCGGCCCCGGCTGGCGCTCGGACCGCGTCAGCCAGGGGTACGTCGCGGACTACAAGCCGTTCGTCATGGTCGACGGCGAGGGCGTGCGCTGCTCGTTGTACGTGAGCGGGTGCCTCTTCGCGTGCGAGGGCTGCTTCAACGAGGCGGCGTGGAGCTTCCGCTACGGACACCCCTACGACGACGCCCTGGAGGACCGCGTCCTCGCCGACCTCGCCCACCCCGCCGTGCAGGGCCTGTCCCTGCTCGGCGGGGAGCCGTTCCTCAACACGGGCGTGTGCCTGCGGCTCGTGCGGCGCCTGCGCGCGGAGCACGGCGACCGCAAGGACGTGTGGTGCTGGACCGGCTACACGCTGGAGGAGCTGCGCGCGGGCTCGGCGGACCAGCGCGCGCTCCTCGCCGAGGTCGACGTGCTCGTGGACGGCCGGTTCGAGCTCGCGCGCCGCGACCTCACGCTCGCGTTCCGCGGCAGCACCAACCAGCGCGTCCTCGACGCGCGCGCCTCCCGTGCGGCGGACCGCGCCGTCCCCTGGCGGACGGCTCACGAGAGGCGAGCGTGACACCTGTGGAAGACCCGCCGGCGCTCCACAGCACCTGGACGCGGTGAAGCAGTCCTCGCTACGCTCGACCCATCACGATCAGCCCGTCGCCACCTGGCGGCGGGCTGGTTTTCTGTCGCTGGCTAGCGCCTGGCGCACCTCCGCGCCGAAGTCACCGCCAAGAGGATCTTCGGCGTGCACAACGCGCTCGCGGTGATCGCCCACCTTCCGCTTGAGTCGTTCCCCCCGCACCCGGCCTGACCATCGACGCGCTCGGAGCGCCCCACGGCTGGGCCGGCCAGGAGCTGTGGCGAAGCAGGCCACCGGACACGGAGCCGCGCTGACCGTCGACCCGCAGTAGACGCCACGGAGCCAGCGACGACCTTGAGGCACGCCCTACGCTCCTCCCAGCACTGCCCCGCGCGCGGCTCAGACGGTCTTGCGCGTGCGGCGGATCCCGACCCACAGGCCGACGACGCACGTCACCGCCGCGGCGACGAAGCCCCACAGCACGTCGGGGTCGGTGAACGACCCGGCGAGCAGAGCGCGCTCGGCGTCCACGACGTACGTCAGCGGGTTGAACAGCGCCGCCGTGCGCATCCACGCCGGACCGGCCTCGAGCGGCAGCATCATGCCGGAGAGGATGAGCAGCGGGAACAGCAGCGACTGCTGCACCCCCCAGAACAGCCACTCGCGGCTCTTCGCGGCGAGCGCCAGCGCGATCGAGAGCGCGCCGACGCCGATCCCGAACAGCCCGAGCAGCAGCAGGCCCACGACCAGGTGCAGCGGGTACAGCGTGAAGCCGAACGGGACGCACACGAGCGCGATGAGCAGGCCCTGCACGACGAGCGGCGCGAACTCCTTGAGCGAGCGCCCGACGAGGATCGCGGAGCGGTCGAGCGGCGTCGCGAGGACCCGCTCGTACGAGCCGGTCATCATCTCGTAGAGCAGGTTGGACCCGCTCATGGACGTGCCGAACAGCGAGATCATGACGATCACGCCGGGGACGAACCACTGCAGCGTCTCGGCCGTCGACCCGCCGCCCCCGGGCGCCCCTCCCCCGAACCCGCCGACCGCTCCCGTGAGCAGCGGCCCGAACAGCCCGAGGAAGATGAGCGGCTGCAGCAGCGAGAAGATCAGGGTGAACGGGTCGCGCAGGACGAGCAGGATCTCGCGTGTGAAGACGGCCCCGGTGTCGGCCGCGAGCTTCGCGACCCCCGTCCGCATCGTCGTGTCCGCGCCGGCGGTCGCGGGGGCGACCCGCGCGCCGGCCAGGTCCGTCCGCGTGCTCATGCGGCCTCCTCTCGCAGGCTGCGACCCGTGAGGTTGAGGAAGACGTCGTCGAGGCTCGCCTGCTTCAGCTCCGCCGAGCGCACCGCCAGCCCCGCGACGCGCAGCGCCTCGATGGCCTCCGGGAGGCGGACGGCGCCGTGCGTCGTGGAGATCCGGACGGTCACGGCGCCGTCCGCGCGGGTCGTGGTCTCCACCCGGCCCGCGTCCTCGGCGAGGGACGCGCGGACGCGCGCACCGACGTCGGGCCCCCCGCCCGACGCCGCACCCTCCCCCGCACCGGCGATCCCACCCGGGGTGGGAGCCACGTCGAGCGTGATGACGTCGTCGGCGTGGTCGCGCTTGAGGACGTCCGGGGTGGCGTCCGCGATGATGTCGCCGTGGTCGATGACGACCACGCGCTCGGCGGTGCTGTCGGCCTCGTCGAGGTAGTGCGTGGTGAGGACGATCGTCATCCCGTACCGCTCCCGCATCGCCGCGACGTGCTCCCAGAGATTCGCGCGCGCGTGGGGGTCGAGCCCTGTCGTCGGCTCGTCGAGGAAGAGCAGCGGCGGGTGGTTCATGAGCCCGAGCGCGACGTCGAGACGACGTCGCTGCCCGCCGGAGAGCGACTGCACGGTGCGCTTCTCGAGCCCGCCGAGCTCCAGGGCCTCGAGGAGCTCGGCCGCGCGCCGGGAGTACTCGGCGGGCGCCAGGCCGTAGAAGCGGCCCTGGTTGTGCAGCTCGTCGAGCACGCGGTAGGAGTACCCGCCGCCGTTGCCCTGGCCGATGAAGCCGATGCGCGAGCGGACGCGGGCCGGGTCGCGCCGGACGTCGTAGCCGGCCACCTCGGCTGTCCCGGCCGTCGGTTCGAGGAGGCTCGTCAGCATCCTCAGCGTGGTGGACTTGCCGGCCCCGTTGGGACCGAGGAAGGCGACGAGCTCACCCTCTCGGACGTCGACGTCGATGCCTCTGACGGCTTCGACGGTCTCCTTCTTGCGGTGGAAGGTCTTGGTCAGGCCACGGGCTCGGATCACCGGAGCCACCCTTTCGTACGCCGTACCGGAACAAGCCGTCCACGCTACCATACGGCGTACGGGAAGAGGAGAGCCTCGGGCGGCAGCCCGGTCCCGGCGGGTGAGGAACGGCGAGAGTCGGGGAGGATACCCACGTGACGACCGACGAACCCACCGACGCGCACACGGGTGAGCCCGCGCCGTCGAGCGCCCCGGACACCGCCGCCTCGACCGAGCCGACCGACCCGGGCCCCGCGGCGCGGGAGCCCCGGGACCCGCGGGACGAGCGCCCGCGCGGGGTCGTCGCCGCCGCGGACGCCGGCGTCGCCTCGGCTGTCCAGGCCGCCGAGCACGTCCGGGCCCAGTTCACCGAGGTCGTCCGCACGCCGGAGGTCACGCGCCGCCTCGCCCTCCTGTGGGACCCACCCGTGCCGGCGACGCGTGGGCGCAGGCCCCGCCTCACGCTCGACGAGGTCGTGCAGGCGGGGATCGCCGTCGCCCAGGACGGCGGGCTCGACGCCCTGTCCATGCGCCGCGTCGCGAGCACGCTCGGCGTGGGCGCCATGTCCCTGTACACCTACGTCCCAGGGCGCACCGAGCTCGTCGACCTCATGATCGACCGCGCGTACGCCGAGCTCGACCTGCCTCCGGCCGGCGCCCCCTGGCGGCCCGCGCTCGCGCAGTACGCGCACGAGATGCGGGGCCTCTACCAGCGCCACCCGTGGATCCTGCAGACCAACATGTGGCGCGCGCCGCTCGCGCCGCACGTCCTCGACGCGCAGGAGGCCGGGCTGCGCACCCTCGTCGACACCGGGCTGTCCGAGGTCCAGGTGGTCGAGACCCTCGGCCTCGTCGACAACTACGTCCAAGGGCTCGCGCGCGCCGCGATCGCGGAGGCCACCGAGCGCGACGCGACCGGCATCGGGAACGACGAGTACTGGACCACGCTCGGGAGCTTCTGGGAGGACTGGTTCGACGTCGAGCGCTACCCCGTGATGACGCGCGTCTACGTCGCGGGCGGGTTCGACGGCCCGCAGGGCCCTTTCGACGCGAGCCTCGACCGGCTGCTCGACGCGGTCGAGATGGCGATCGACCGCGCGAACACGGCACGGCCGGACGAGGACCCCGTCCCCGGCTGACGCGCGGACGCGACCCCTGGCAGGATCGTCCCCATGGACCCCCGCGCCGGCACGCCCGCCCAGCCCAGCGACCTCATCGACGTCGACGCCGTGGTCGGCGCGTACTACGACCTGACACCCGACGTGGACGACCCCGCGCAGAAGGTCGTGTTCGGCACGTCGGGCCACCGCGGCTCGAGCCTCGACCACGCGTTCAACGAGGCGCACATCATCGCGATCACCGCGGCGATCGTGGAGTACCGGCGCTCGCAGGGCACCGACGGGCCCTTGTTCATCGGCCGCGACACGCACGCCCTGTCGCTGCCCGCCTGGCAGACCGCGCTCGAGGTCCTCGTCGCCGCGGGCGTCCAGACGTACGTCGACGCGCGCGACTCGTTCACCCCGACGCCCGCCGTCTCGCAGTCGATCCTGCTGCACAACCAGGCGACGACGGCCGACGGCGTCCGCACCTCCGGCCCGGGGCTCGCCGACGGGATCGTGGTCACCCCGTCCCACAACCCCCCGCGCGACGGCGGCTTCAAGTACAACCCGCCGCACGGCGGGCCCGCGGGCTCGGAGGCGACCGGCTGGATCGCCGACCGCGCCAACGAGATCCTGCGCACGGGCGTGGGCCAGGTCGGGCGCGTACCGCTCGAGCGCGCGCTGACGGCCGAGGTCGTGCACCGGCACGACTACCTCACCACGTACGTCGACGACCTGGTGAACGTGCTGGACCTCGACGCGATCCGCGCGTCCGGGGTGCGCATCGGCGCCGACCCGCTCGGCGGCGCGTCGGTCGAGTTCTGGGGTGAGATCGCGGAGCGGCACGGGCTGGACCTCACGGTCGTGAACCCCCAGGTCGACCCACGCTGGGCGTTCATGACGCTCGACTGGGACGGCAAGATCCGCATGGACTGCTCGTCCCCGTACGCGATGGCATCCCTCGTGTCGGGCATGACGGGCGCGTCCGGCGACCCCGAGGGCGAGGCGCCGTTCGACGTCGCGACCGGGAACGACGCGGACGCGGACCGCCACGGCATCGTCACCCCCGACGCCGGGCTCATGAACCCCAACCACTACCTCGCCGTCGCGATCCAGTACCTCTACGGCGGCGCGCGCGAGGGCTGGCGCGACGACGCGGCGATCGGCAAGACGCTCGTGTCCTCCGCGCTCATCGACCGGGTCGCGAACGGCCTCGGGCGACGGCTGGTCGAGGTGCCGGTCGGGTTCAAGTGGTTCGTGCCGGGTCTGCTCGACGGGACCGTCGGGTTCGGCGGCGAGGAGTCCGCCGGTGCGTCCTTCCTGCGCAAGGACGGCCGGGTGTGGTCGACCGACAAGGACGGCATCCTGCTCGCGCTCCTCGCGTCAGAGATCATCGCGACGACCGGGCGCACCCCGTCGGAGCACCATGCCGACCTCGTCGAGCAGTACGGGCCGTCCTGGTACGCGCGCGTCGACGCGCCCGCGACGCTCGAGGAGAAGGCGACGCTCGGACGGCTCTCGCCGGAGCAGGTCACCGCGACCGAGCTCGCGGGCGAGCCGATCACCGCGAGGCTCACGAACGCGCCCGGCAACGACGCGCCGATCGGCGGCCTCAAGGTCACCACCGAGAACGCGTGGTTCGCCGCACGGCCGTCGGGCACGGAGAACGTCTACAAGATCTACGCCGAGTCGTTCGTCTCCGAGGAGCACCTGGCGCAGGTCCAGGCCGAGGCGAAGGACGTCGTCTCAGCGGCCCTCGGGAGCTGATCGCCTCGCCGAGGTAGAGCTCTGGTAGAGCGGTCCTACGTCGGGCGACGGCGCTCACGCGCGTCCCACGTCTCCGTCGCGACGCGCTGGGCGTCGCGCAGGGCGCGCGCGGGGTCGACGCCCTTGGGGCACACCTGCGTGCACGCGCCGACCTGGATGCACGGCCACACGCCGAACTCGGTGTCGAGCACGTCGGCGCGGTCCAGCTCGCCCGCGTCGCGCGAGTCCTCGTCCCAGCGGCGCGCCGTCGCGACGACGGCCGGCCCGAGGAAGTCCGGCGCCGGCTCGAGCTGCGGGCACGCGGCGTAGCAGAGCATGCAGTCGATGCACTCGGCGAAGCCCTTGAACGCCGCGAGCTCGCCCGGCGTCTGGAGGTGGCCCGACGACGGCCCCTGCGCCCGCAGCACGCCGTCGCCTCCCGCCGGCGGCGGGTCCGCGACCTCCGCGCTCTCGCCCGCCCCGGGCGTCGGCGCCGGTGCGTCGACGAGCGGGAGCCGCGTCGCGCCGTCGGGCACGAGCCAGGGCTGCACCGCGGCGAGCTTGCCGAGGAACGTGTCGGTGTCGACGACGAGGTCGCGCAGCACCGCGGCGTGCGCGAGCGGCTCCACGACCAGCCCGGACGTGCGGTAGCCGCGCACGAACGTCTCGCACCCGAGCACGGGCCGGCCGTTGACCATGACGCCGCAGCTGCCGCAGACGGCCATCTTGCACGACCACCGGAACGTCAGCGTGGGGTCGGCGTGGTCCTTGACCCACTGCAGCGCGTCGAGCACGGACGTGCGGTCGTCGTAGGGCACCTCGAACACGTCGCGCCGCCCGGTGTCCGCGCCGTCGGGCGACGTCCGCGCGACCTCCAGCCGCACCGTCCCCACCGCTCCCGACGCCGCACCCCCGGGCCCCGCCGCTCCCGCGGCTCCCGACGTCCCCGCCGCCCTCGTCTCGCTCACGAACCCCCACCCTTCCCTGCCGAGGACGATGTCTCCGTCGCCCTCGGGCTCGTCGTGACAGCGACCTCGTGCTCCGCACCGGGCCGGGCTCCGACGGCGACGTGCGTGACCTCCACCCGCCCGCCCGCACCGAGCCGCACCTCCGAGTGGCGCGGGTCGTCGTCCGCGTCGGGGAAGTCGAGGCGCTGGTGCGCCCCACGCGACTCCTCGCGCGCGAGCGCGGCGGCGACGGTCGCGTGCGCGACGAGCAGCGTCGCGCCCAGCTCGACCGTCGTCGCCCAGTCGGTGTTGAGCACGGCGCTCGTGTCGGCGACGCGGACGTCGTCGTACCGGGCGCGCAGGTCCTCGACGACGGCGAGCGCCCGCCGCAGGCCGTCGGCGTCGCGGTAGATCCCGGCGTCGGCGTCGAGCACGCGCCCGAGCTCGGCCCGGATCGCGGCCGGCGCCTCGGTGCCGCGCCCCCGCATCGCGAGGAAGGTGTCGGCGATCTCGGCGGCGCGGTCCACGACGGCGGGACTCGGCCGGACGGGCGTGGTGACGGCCCCGGCGCCTGCCGTGCCGCCGTCGGCCCCGGTGTGCCCGACCGCCCGCGACCACGCGAGCGCCGCCTCCCCGGCCGTGCGCCCGACGACGAGGGTCTCCACCAGCGAGTTCGACCCGAGCCGGTTCGCGCCGTGCAGGCCCGTGGACGCGCACTCGCCCGCGGCGAACAGCCCGGCGACTCCGGTCGCGCCCCGCGCGTCGGTGCGGATGCCGCCCATCGTGTAGTGCGCCGTCGGCCGGACCGGCACGGGCTCCGACGCAGGGTCCACGCCGGCGAACTGCTTGGCGAGACCGGTGACGAGGGGGA